>VTLG01012186.1_pt1 | contig 13616 bp, 21 predicted proteins | sample 4694571 | NCBI WGS metagenome assembly VTLG01 (sample SAMN12604809, study PRJNA352737) | marine metagenome | biome: ENVO:00000447; feature: ENVO:00000209|ENVO:00000569|ENVO:01000036; material: ENVO:00002151; isolation source: viral sequences binned using virsorter ...
GAGTTACTCATATACATTTATCTAATATTTTATCTCACTTTATGATAAGATGATAGTTGCGTTACTACTCATTATCATAAACGTGTTTTTACTACTCAACACGAAGGAACCACAGGAAATAACCGAGGTTCGCGAAAAGTATAGAATTCTCAGGGAACATCTCATAGAAACCGATAATAAAAAGTTTGAAATGTTACAAAAAGAAGTACCCATAACGGTACACTATAGGATAAGTAAAGGTGCTATAGGGTACAATACAAATAAGGGGAATGAAATAGGGTTATGTATAGACGGTGATTCGAACGAAATTTTCCATGTTCTCATACACGAACTCGCACACTCGACGGTCGACGAGTATTCGCACAGTAAAGAGTATTGGAAAAATTTCAAGGAATTAAGAGGTATATGCGTGAAATTGGGTATATACGAAACTATACCAAAAAAGACGAAATTTTGTGGTAAACATGTTCAGGATAAATAATCTAAACGTATAGTAATAATTAACATGTCTGAAAACGTAGCATCGAATGTTCAAATATTACAAGCTATATTAGCTTGGGTAGCATACATGACATTATCTAGCGTACCAATGTTATCGAATAATTACGGGGTCAATTTAATAACACTCTTTTTTATCATACCAAACTTTTTGCTCTACTCCATGAAAGGTGATAACTTTTTAGCCTTCATGGCTATAGATCAAAGGTTTATGTTACTGACAACTATAGCCGCGACGCTCTTCGTTGTTTTAGCATCACAAGCAACTAAAGAAGCTCAAAAGAATATAGAAAATTACGGTAAAACTACGAAAAGTACGGGTTCTATCCTTGCACTTCGCGTAGTAAGTTTCTTATTTGGTTTACTTACTGCTTACATACTTCTTAAACGAAAAGGTATGTTTGAAAATTCTGGTTAAGCGTATCGCCTAGCAACATAAAATGCTACCGCGGCAACCAAACCGGTTGACGCTAACCCAACAACACTTCGGTTCCCTTGGTCGTTAAGAAACGATGGTACGAAGTTTGCGAGTTTTTCTTGAACTGGCTTACTAATTGCTATCGCAGTACAAACCGCGACGACGAGAGCTTGAAACTGATCGTCAGTTAAATTAAATGGGTTTTTATTCTCTGGTGTATTCTCCGCTTTTTGAACGGGTTGTTGTGCGGCCATCATTGGTGCTTGCATTTGCATTTGCGTCATGCGAGGATCTTGAGCCATCATTGGTGGTTCTAATGGTGCTTCTGGTTGACCTATAATATCATTAATTGGTGTAGAGTCCATTGTCTGTTTATTTTCACTCACATTTTTTTCAGCCATGAAACTCGGCATTTGTTGTTGCTGCTGCTGTTGCTGAATCGGTGGTAATTGAGGTATTTGTGAAGGTCCAGAATCGTTTGGGATAAAATTGGTGGATTGGTTATTGTTCAAATTAACCATACCGTCCCCATTATCAGAAAGATTCATCGTATAAACGTCCGTCATATATTATACATGGGGTTTTCGTTTTTTTCGTGTTTACGCGTTAGCCTGGGTTATTGTCGTAAGGTATAATTAGGGTACAAACACCCAAACGTTTTTATAATTCTAGGTAAATCGTTTAATTCGTCGTAATTAGACATGTCGTGATCTACATATACTGTTTTAGTTTCGTGACACACATCGACCAGTATGCGGTACCCTTCATCGCTTGGTGTACTCGTTTTTTCTTTATCATTAGATTTATACGGAGGTATTAAAACTGGTGCTGGTGGTGGTAACGGGAATATGTTCAACGCTGAACTTACTCGTCTAGAAAAAAGTCGTATCATTTCTTCTTAATAACTTTTAATGGAGTTGTCTTTTTAACTGTGTTACGATCACCAAGTTTCATGTTACCGTGTTTTGGATTAAACATCTTTTTGTGTGTTTGCCAATACTGAGGTGCGCCAACCTTAAAGTTTTTTCTAAGTTTTGCTTTATACCAAAATACACAATCTTCTATTCTATTACTCTTAGACGTATTATCCAATACCAAACATTCGTAATTTTCGGTACACGAATCCATGACTTTATTAAACATTTCAAACGTTGGGAAAATACCGAAAAATGATTTATACAATTTCTCACGGTTTTGAATGATATTTTCACGTAAAATAAACACGTAATCAACGTTTGCCCTGAGAGCAGGAGGGAGATCCATACAATATTGCATTGTTAACATGAAAAATATCTTCCAGTGACGTCCATTCATAAAACATTGTCGGATACACGTATCTTTCATAAATTTTGAATCGTACATACAATCGTCTAATAACAGGAACGCACCACAATTTGTTTTACCCATACCTACCAATCTCTTTTGTCTATCCATAACACGCTCTATAGCTTCTCTATCGTAATCACCGTATATGAAAAGGTCTGGTACATACTGTTGATAATAATGATTACCTTCTTCTGTTGCTGATAAAACTATTCCAGCTGGTAAATGCTTTTTATGGAATAATATATCTGTAACTAACGTTGATTTACCCGTATTACGTTTACCAATAAAAACACACACTTTATCATCGGCCATGCCTTCGGGTTTGAATTTTCGAAGTTGAAGATTCATCTAATGTATCGCCTCGTTTTATTTTATAAAATTTTACTCACATACAATAAGAATGGCTGGTAGAATAAAGCTTGCCGCTACAGGTGCTCAGGATCAGTGGCTTACGAGCGAGCCTGAAATTTCACATTTCCTGACGAATTTCAAACGACATACGAAATTTTCAACAGAAGCTATAGAAACTCCTTTTGACGGTGATCCTGATTTTGATACATCTGTTGAATGTCGTATACCCGATAACAAGGGAGATCTTATACGAAGTATGATGCTCAAATTTACATTACCACGACCTACTGGTACAAAAACGTCCAGTAATCACGATATTCGGTATATTAAATCTATAGGAGCGCATATAATAGAACACGCAGATTTACTTATAGGTGGTCAAACCATTGAACGCATAACCGGTGATTATATTTACATGTATAACCAATTAAACCATACAGATGACGATACTCAACAAACTCTCTATTTCTTAACAGGTCATAACGGTTATATACCTGTAAATTACGATTGGGATTATAGTGTTATGTTACCGTTTTACTTTTTTAGACACCCAAGTTTAGCCATACCTGTATGCGCACTCACAAAACAAGTCGTCGAAATTAGAATCAAATTTAAAAAATTAAGTGACGTTACACTCCAATTCTATGATAGTGCTTCACCCAAGGAAAGTGATCCACCGAGTGATATAGCTTCGTCTATAAAAAAGGTATCACTTGTTACGGATTTTTTCTTCGTTTCCGAAGATGAGAAAAATTTTCTAGTATCGCGACCAATCGAATATGTAATAACACAATGTCAAATGTCACAATTTACAACGGATGTATCCCAAACTAAAAAGGCTGTCATGTTAAATTTTAAACATCCCGTTAAGGAAATGTTTTTCGTAGCGTATCCAGATCTAAACCTCACGGGATACGCCTTAATGAAAAACGTAACGTTAAAGTTTAATAACCAAGAAATCATAAACACGGATTTCAATTCGTCGTATACACAGGCTTTAAAAAAATATACAGGGTATCCTAAGAATTTTGAAATACATAGCTTTTCCCTAAACCCCCAAACGTATTACCCGACAGGTCAAGTTAACTTTAGTCGTATAGCACATCAATGGTGTGAAATAAATTTACACCGTCAAAACAACGCTAAAAAAACCAAGGTTTTCGTATACGCAATTAACTATAACGTGTTACATATAGAAAGCGGACTCGGTGGTTTAAAATTTTAATATATTTTATAATTAAAATACAATGCCTTATAAAGCCACAGGCATATTACCCATTTATACTGGGTGGATGTCCAAAATGACTACACAAGAAAAAAAGAAATTAAATAAACTCCAAAAAGATTATTTAAATATGTTTAACCTATCGGATAAGATCAAGGAAGAATCTAATAAATATTCTAGAAAAATATATAAATCGAAGAAACCCACTGCAATACAAGTGAAGAAAGCACGTGCTCTCAGAAATAAAGGCTCTAAAACTTTGAAAAAAGGGTTAGATAAGGCTTATAAATACGATATGTATTGGGATAAATTAGAGTTGAAATATCTTAATAAAGCGGTGAGAAATGCTTCTCGGGGATAGATATGTGGCGAAGAGTTGAGTTTAAAATTTTAGTGAGTTATACTAGTAATGGCTGGTCGTATTCAATTAGAAACATCCGGTCCACAGGACGCTTTTTTTACGGATGATCCCGAATACACATACTTCGTAAAAAATTTTAAAAAGCACGCAAACTATGCCTCGTTTATAAGAGATTTGGACGTTGAAGGTGAAGTCGAATTTGGAAATACAGTAAAGTGTACAATACCACAAAATCAAGGCGATCTCATTAAAACTATAAGTTTAAAAATAGATCTAAATGAAATAGACCAAACCATAAAAAGCTCTTTACATTCAAATACAACATCTGTAGAGTGGAATGAATCTATAGGTCACGCAATGATTGAATACATAGAACTTTTAATTGGTGGTAAAGTTATTCAAAGACTTACGAGTGATTTCTTAGCCATTTATTTCGATAATTACGTCACCCAAACGAAACAAAACTGTTTAAGTCAACTCGTAAGAAAACCACCGGATGAACTTTCCGGTACACCCGCCATGAGTGCCACAATAGGAAGTTACCCGGGATATGCCGAACAAAATTTGTTTGTAGACATACCCTTTTATTTTTATAATAACCCAGAACTTGCTATTCCTATTTGTGCTATAAATAAACAAGAAGTTGAAATTAATGTAAAACTTCGTGATATCGATCAGTGTATTCATTCCATTAGGAGTGATAGTCCATACGCCGGGTATATTTTATACACGGGACTTAAACCTACAAATCTTATAAAAAGTTTGAAAGTTACGACAGAAATGGTATCGTTAACAGATAAAGAAAAGAAACACTTAAACGAAACACCAATTGATTATATAATAACACAAGTTCAAGAAAGTCGTAAACAAATCGATCAGGGTTCAACCCCTCCTTGGTCAACTTCGATTAAACATAGGCTTGATTTTATTAATCCCGTTAAGGAACTCTTCTTTATCATTCAAGGAACAAGAAAAACAGTAAACGGGTTTTATAACGCAACGTTCGATTACGATAATTCATGGAGAGATCAAGATAGTCGGTACATTAATTACGAACAGTTAAAAAAACTGGAACTTCAACTCGATGATTCTGTTCCTATAGAAGGTGCTAGTGGAGAAGTTATAAACTTACGCGCGGTTCAAAGTGGTATACATCATTCCCGAACACAGTTATTCAGGCGATACTATTCGTATAGTTTTGCGTTAGAACCAGAACGATGGTATCCCACCGGTCAGGTTAATTTTAGTTTAATTAAAGATCAGGTTTTAAAACTAACATTAAACGCAGAAGATGAATGTAAAAGAGAACTTAGAGTTTTAGCGCATAGTTATAACATACTCCGAGTGGAGAACGGTATTGCTAAAACATTATTTTAAGCATGAATCAACAGGAAAAAGATGCTACATCACAGCTCATTAATGATTTTCAGCAAACAGCTATGAATGTTATTCAACCCTTACTGGAAAGGTCTATGGTTATCGCGGCAGAATATGCGAATGCGTGTGGTAGAAACATGGTAGTGAGTGAAGATATGGAATATGCCATGAAATATTGTGCCATGAATGAAGTTGGTAAGAAGATTGGAACATATTTTCCAGAAATATACGAAGAATCCACGAGTGATGAAGATGAAGAAGATGTAATATTTGATGACGAAGAAATCGCTTTTACGCGATATTCAGGAAGAGAGTATAAGTTTGTTAAAATGAACATGGCATACGATAATTGGGATACGTGGGTGCCGAAAAATCCAACAGAACAGATGTTAAAAAATGCTATAGATAGTAATGAACACATCAGAACCTGAAGGGTGGATAAATAACGATGATATATACTTTAAAATATCAGATGATAAAAGTTATTCAGGAGATAGTGAAATAGATTCAGATAGTGAAACGGAAACGGAAACAGAATCGGAATCTTCTTCAGGGTATAATTCATCAAAAGATGAAAAAATTACTAATTTTAAAGGGTATATGAAAAACACCAAAAAATATAAAAAAATATTTTTGGATGAAGACTTCCTTCCAGAATAAAATATCTAATTATAATAAAAAATGTCTGCTGCTCAAGAAACCATTACGCTCGTTGCTTCCGAACTCGAAGCTCAATCTCTCAATGCGATTGTTGCTGGGTTCTCCTTCGCCGCCGCCCTCTCATGGATGGATTTGGTGAGATGGTTGGTTAACCAAGTCGTCAAAGTTAACAAGAACGGTGGTATGAACTACACTCTCACTGCCTTGCTCACAACACTCTTGTCTATCGTTGTCTTCATCGTTATCTCTAGATTGTCCAAGAAGGTCAAGAAACCAGGACAACCAATCTTCGCGGTTACTCGATAAATTTAGAACTTGGTTTTTTTATAATTACAAGTAAAAATAATCCAGTCGCAATTACCATAAATATTGGTATAAAAGAATCCCAACTATGTACATCCTCAAATTCTCTGGGGATTTCCATAGGTGTTGGTAATGTCTCGTCTCGTCTATATCTCGGTATATTAACAAATTTATCAGTAGAGCATGTTACCGCAAGTTTTAATATATGATTTGCGTTTCTAAAATCGTATGGTATGAGTCTATTGTTACTACTATAGTAAAATTGTACACGTAAACTCGATATTGTCTTTTGAGATCCACTATCGAAATTATGTTCAACAGCGTCGTCTACACCAGAATAATTAATCACGTCTCCACACATGAGAATTCTACCCGTATAAAAAGGTGTTTCTGAAAATATAGTCTTATTAAATTCATCAGAACCACTACTTAATTTAACAATAATTCCGTCAGCACCTTGTAAATTAATACTTCCAGTTTCGAGTGTATAAGGTGGTGATTGTGTAGATTGTACATCATTCGCTGGTAATCCAAGTATATCATGAGGTGTAGTCTTACCAGTCACATCAGTTTTACTATACCCATTTGTACCAGTATAAAACTTTAAAGTAAACGGGTTATTTGCTGTAAAAGTTATCGCATTCGTATCTTTATTAAACACCGATGATTGTATCTTACTACTCGAATTTACTACAACATTAGAAGCTAGATCTGTACCATCATAGTTACCATTAGGTATACTTATTTCATAATCAGCACCACCTGAATTTAAAGTAAAAGTATTATTACTTTCGTGTATTAAATACTGACTATTATGTATACGCGCTGATATCATGGATATCTTCGTGACATTATAAATGGGAGATTTTAAAGAAACAACATAGTCTGCTGGGTTTGGGTATAAAACGGGATCCCTTTCACCACTATCTATGTCTAAGGTATGTACCTTCATTAAAATATAGGAGCATTATTTTAATGAGTGTTTTGCGTTATTTTTTTTAAATTTATGAAAGGTTATGTGATAATGGGTTACCAGCAAGTTGACGTTTTGCTAAACCTAAACCACTTGAACTTGCGTTTGGATTTTCCATACCCTTATACGCATTGAATTGATGATAATCGTTATTTCTATACTGTTGAGTCCAACCACCGTCTGCTGAATTAACACGTCCATCTACACGAGTAGTATCCGAACGAACACTCGTTACCATACCACCTTGGTTAAGTGGATCGGCACGTACATTCATGCGACCTGCTCCCGCTGGACGACCCACCTTACCTCTTCTATCAGTTGGCCTGAAACCAAATTTAGTTAATTCTTCAACGGTATATTTATCACCGTATGTTCGTTTCTCCCCTATTTTAGTAGATGGGGCATTTAAGTACCCGTGTGAAAATTTGTGAATACCTGGTGCGGGTGCGTTAGAGTACGCGTAAGCTTCTATGTTACCATCCTTCTTATTTCGCGTTGGTTCCGCCGCACGAGTTAGTGAAGAAACAAATCTCTTAGGTGCCGCTGTACTTAACGTATCAGTTCTAACACCTGTTTCAGAACGATTTGTTGTACGTTTCGCTCGTTCGTGTTCTCCTCTTGGTGTTCTACCAGACATGCCCTGCGCACGTCCGGGAACGGGTGGGAGTCTTCCAAAAAGAAACGATGTTTTCTCGGGTCTGTTATTTCCAAGTTCACCCGCAACTCCTCGTCTTCCACCCTTATTATCAAAGGCTGGACCAGAACGTCCTGGTAAAGTTGTAAGTCTATAAGCACCCACATTTTCAGGGTTAACTCTAAATAATTGCTGGTGACCACCAACAGCTGGAACACTTGGATCTACACCCAAACCTGGACCAACATTTTGGTGCTCTATTGGTGAAAGATTATTCATTCTTCCACCATCATACATCATGCGATTTCGCATATCTAAAACTTCCCCACCGGATGATCTTTGTTGAGGAGAAATATCACCGAATGAAGACATTTCCTGTTTAGAAGTATATTCAGGTTCGACTAGAGGTGATGGTGCGCCTAAATATGAATCTTCTATTGTCATGTCTCTACTGTACAAATCATCAATTGGTGGTGGTCTAACCTCTTCTTGTCCTTGAATAGAATTTCCTTCGATTGAATATTGTTCATCATCTGTTTTACTTAATTTACGACCAGCGTAAACGAGTCCTGCTATAGCCAATATGGATATGGGGTCAGCCATTCTTATTTGTTATTAACATTTTTATTGAGGTATCTTTGCTGAAACAAACCATTTTGAACTTCGGCACGAGTACTCGATGGTTCGTATGATCGTGTTCTAAGAGGGGTTTTACACGCAACATGTTGAAGTGGGTGTAAATTTTGTTCGTATGTTTTTGCTAATACCTTGTTAAATCGAGATGTAGATTGTGGACGAAGAGCGTCACTTGTTTCTATATGTTGAGATGGTGAACCTTTACCGGCCATGTATGGAGCAGTTCCATATAACATGGTATTTGGTCTAGATGAACCATAATTCAAAGTACTGGGCTGAGGATACACGAAGACTTCTTCGGTAGCACAAACGGATGGAACCGCTTTATCGGTAACCATTTTCATTCCTGGTTGGAGTTGATACGCCATTTACTATTACTTAAGATTTTGTTTAAGCAAATCGAGTATCTACTAACGATGACTATAATGTAAAATTAGGCTGATATTACTGAACATCTATCTCCTATCCCCTGTTGGTTGTAAACCAGCAAAAGCCTCGAGTTGAACTCCTCTGGCATTTGGATCACATAATCGTGGATCTTGTCTACAAGTTTTTTCACCCCTTTTACCATGTATAAATTCATAATATGGATCGTTTCCTAAAGATGAATTCGATGTAGTTGTAAATTGTCTAGCTAAAGCATTTCTCTGGAATCGTGGTAATGAAGAACGCGAACGCGAAGGACCGTATTGTATACCATTTGTAATATAAGCATCTGTTGCGTTTTTAACTGTTGGTGCATAACACGCACTAGGCCTATCTGGTCTATCAGAAAAGTCAGTCATAAGTACATTAGCACACGGGTTGTCCTGAGTAGGTAATTGGCATGGTAAACCGTTATTTGCAGTTCTTGGTAAACCTTCTCTTACCATATCGGAACGTTCCATTATATATAGAACGCCCAAAGCTGTACCACCTAAAACAAATATACGTATATCACGGTTAATAAGATAGATTATACACGTCGCATAAATTATAAATCTTGCTGTAGCGTTGATTCGCTCTTCTGGTGTGAGCGTATTTGATGGCCAAAATTCTAAAACTTTATCTGTTCGAATGAGCTGTTTTGGGTCTTCAAACCAAGAAGTCATTTATATATAGTGAGTTTATTTTTTACCACCCAACATTCCACCTAACATGCCTTGCATTGTTTTCATTAAAGCCGCTTCATCCAATTCACCATTTTCACCTGAACCCAATTTATCCGCGCATTCTTTAGCAACGGTCTCAATCATAGATAGTGTATCTTCTGGTATAGATTTTATAGTCGTACCTAACATGTACAATGTTTGAACATATTGCCAAATCGCATTTTTTGTATTTTCGGAACACGAACCCCAATGCTTTTCTAAATTAACACCTTTCATAAAATCAAGATTTTTCGATTCTTTAATAAAAAATGAATCATCTTTAGATGAAATCTGTTCTGTGTATGGAGCTACACCGTTCATAAAACCATCTACGACTAATCTAGGATTTGCTTCTTTCATCAAATCAAATGCCGATAAACACTTTTTTAATCCTTTTTCTTCTGGAAACGTCTTGTGTAGTTCCACAAGAAATTGACCCATCATATCATTGAATGCGGTAACAGAAGCCATTTTGTATATATTCTATGTTTGATATCTTTAAGTTAGAAAATTAAAATGGTTCTGTACTGATAGTCTCTTTCTTACCTAATCCGTTCGAAACGATAAAAAATACTAAAATAGCGACAAGTGCCGCCGGTTTGGTATATGCGCTAAGTGCGAGTTTACCTTCGTTGTTAAGTTTTGCTTTAAAATGTATGTATCCTGCTGTTATAAAACCTGCGATTAAACCCGCCCAAGCTGGATCTCTTAAATAATCTTCAAACTCCATTTACTTATACATGATGTTTTTTTGGCGAGTTTCAGCAGCATCTGGGAAAAAAACGTCGTCTTCATCCTGTGTACGTTGTTGTGGATTTTGCATGTGTGGCGTTGTATTGATAGTCTTAAATTCATTATTCATAAAAGAATTGTTAGTTTGTTCTTCTTCCATTGGTGGTTGTCCTTCTTCCATTGGTTGTTCTTCTTCCATTGGTGGTTGTCCTTCTTCCATTGGTGGTTGTTCTTCCTCCATTGGCTGTTCTTCATCACCAAATGGTTCATTACTCGTTTCTTCCATACCATTATCTTCAATGATATCCGGGTCTTCAGAATCACCAACTTCCGCCTCGCCTAAATCGAGATCTTGTCCTTCTTGTTGTTGCGACATGTAAGTTTGTAATATTTGCTGAACTGGTATAAGTTCCTTTACAGAATTTTCGATACATATAGAAAATCGTTCAAATAATTTATCATTTCGCGCGTGTTCATTTTGAGAATCATGGTATATATAAGGATCATTATACAGGGATTCCGCAACTTTATTATGACACATTTGAATAAAAACTTCGTTCGTTGGGAGTTTAAGAGAAATCTTTTTATTATCTTTACTCAAACGAACAGCTGATAAAATTTTGACGCAACTCACAAATACAGCTGCCAATAAATCATTAAACCATGCGCATCTATTAGCAATATTATCAGTGTGTTGTTTAGACATGGCGTCACTCCAATTTGGAACTTCTTTCAATAATTTCTGGTACATTACAAGTACCTTTCTTCCCTTCGATAATTTATAAGCCTCATCGTACATTTCTTCAAAAGTCTCTATCATAACCGGACACATCAATATACAAAGCTGACCAAGGTATTCGCGTTTTGCTTCTACTAATATGTTAAGGTTATCCATTTATGATAAAGTGGGTTTTTTTATGGGACATTATTATCGCGCCCCCCTGTATTTATTTGCTGTCTTTTTCAAGTTAACGAGTGTTGGAAAATCTTCAAAATCTTCTTCTGGTTTATCTTCTTTTTGTTTAATCGTTTTCTTTGGTGTCCATGATATACATAATTCAAATTCACCAATATGTTGAACATAAAATCCACCTAATCGAAATTGTCTTATTAGATATTGAGTAGCTCTTGTCCTGTCAAAATGTGGATATCCCATTACAAACGATGGTATTTGTACGAAAACGTACTTATGACCTAATTCAACTGATTGACGTATTTTTTTTGATATTTGTTCGTGTAATTTTATGTACGTTTCCTTTTTTAACCTTTTACGTTTTTCAGCTATACGAGATATTTCATCAATACTGATCATTACAATATCATTGTAATTATTTTTATAAAATATTACTCAATCAAAAATATAATATATAACGAGTGTTTTAAACATAAAATATGTCTATTTTTTTAGGGCTATTTTTTATGTACCCATTTTCGAGCACTTTAAGGCCGATTTTAAAAAAATTTTGAGTCGGTTATATAATACGAAGTACTTTTATATAAAAAAGAAGTTCCACACATGGCGAGAGTAAGTATAGTAACATGTCATGAAGTGATCAAAAATGGGTACATAAAAATAAATAGCCATAAAAAAAGTGATATGTTTTTATGGTTATTAGTGTATATAAATTTATTTTTTTATTTATTACCATACATTATTTGTGAATCTAATATTTCTTTTTCAACCAGTAAATTACTATTATTTTTCAAATATTCTATTTCACTTTGTCTCACGAGTGAATAATCTACAAATTCACTGTGAGGTATATTAGAAGTGAATACACTTTCATTACTTGGTTTTTTTATATTCAACGGTTGACTTTTTAATGTTAATACCGCAACTTTTGGTTTATCACCGACATATTTTCGTTTATTGGTTTGGATTTGTGTATATTTTTTAATGTCACGTGTAAGACGATTTTGTTCTATCTCGTTTAATGAGTCACGTTTTTCTATACGATTATCTATACTTTGTTTGAGTTCATTTTCTGTATCTTTTGCAATCTCATCGAGATTTATAGTTTCATATCTTGGTCCTGTATTAATTATACGTATTATAGATGATACTATGAAACCAAAATCATACCCACCTTTACCGTATTTTACAACCATAAACATAGCCTTACATATTTTACTACCTATTTGTGGAATAGCTTTTGTTTCAGGAAGTTTAATATCACCATTTTTCTTAATTTCTGGCGCAATAGCTTCATACATATCAGCGGAAATAGTTTCAATTATATATGTACAAAGACCAGTTCGTTTAGAAACTTCCTCATTTGTACGTAAAACCATTTCTTGCATGAGATCTTTTGTAATATCTACATCTTCCAACTTTTTGTACATGGACATGTCTATATCTTCATCATTTATATCAGCCGAAGGAGCATTACTAAATTTTTCTACCCTGACCATAGATAATATAACGCATAATATCAATACAATTAAAACAACCTTGTTCATATTAATATTAAATTTTATTTTAATTGTGATTTAATGGCGTAATTATTTTACTATATTATTTCAAAATGTCTCTCTTGATATATAGTCCACAATGTAATCATAGTTTAGATATTATTAATTATATTCAAAAACACGAAAATCTTAAAAAAATTGTTTCGTATCACAATATTAATAAATTGGGGGTACCACCGCAATTTAAAAATAAAATAAGTAGGGTACCAACAATGTTAACGAAAAATGGAAAATTTCTTGTTGGTAATGAAATAAAAAATTGGCTTGAATCGTTATTACCTGTTAAGGAACTCGAAATGGTTGGATTTGGTTCTTGTTCGATGACAACATTAGATGGTGAAGGAACAAATGAAATGTTTGGTTTAGATGATTATGGTACATCTTTACAACCACCAATGACCGCAGAGTTAGAAGAAAAAATAAACAGAAGTGTAAACGATGCGTATAATTCACAAAGTAAACAGGATTAAAGAATTAATTAGATTTCATATCAATGAAGTTGGTTACAGTACAAGCTACT
>VTLG01012515.1_pt1 | contig 13615 bp, 6 predicted proteins | sample 4694571 | NCBI WGS metagenome assembly VTLG01 (sample SAMN12604809, study PRJNA352737) | marine metagenome | biome: ENVO:00000447; feature: ENVO:00000209|ENVO:00000569|ENVO:01000036; material: ENVO:00002151; isolation source: viral sequences binned using virsorter ...
GACCAAATGATCCAGCATTTCTATTTGCAGATATTGAATAATTGTGTGTAACAGTTTGCTGGTTTTCCCAGAATATTGCGTTAGCTCCAGAGTTACCTCCAGTAGCACCAGCTTGTAAACCTGTTAGATTCGACCCATCTATAGCAGGCAATGCACCAGTCAAATAAGATGATGGAACTGAGTTAGTCCATGATGTTTGACCGTTTGCATCAGTTGTTAATAAGTAACCGTTCTGTATATTAACAGGAAGTGTAAGAGTATATGTAGCCGCTGCACTATGTGCTGGTGACTTAATTTTTACTCCGTGACTTTGTGCAGAACAGTTAAGTTGTAGTGTACCATCAGCACCTCCAGCACCACGTATCTCTACGACACCTGTACCGTTTGGTTCTATCTGTACATTACCGTTGTTAGTTGACGTAGTAACTTTATGTGTTTGTACATCTAAGTTTGCACCTAAAGCATTAGTCCAAGTTAACCCACCTGTGTTACCAGATTGTGCAGATAGAAAGTATCCATTAACAGGACTATTACTTACCTTTAACTTAGCTTCACTTACAGAATCAGATGTTAATTTAACTTCTGAAACTGTGTTATCATTTGGTACGCCTATAGCAGTAGCAGATCCAATTAAAGTTACAAATAACTCAGATCCACTAGACGGAGCTGTACAGAATTTAATTCCATTAGTTCCTTCTAAATAAAATCCTTGGTTACTTGCGTTATATGTACCAGCATTCGGTTTTTGTATAACACCATTAAGACTGACTAATAACTGTCCAACACTTGTTACTGATGCTGCATTACTACCATCTCTTAAATCATATGATACAATATTACCATCAAATGTAGGGCTACCAGATGTAGCTCCATCAGGAACTACTGTTAATAATTTAAAGTCTCCAATCGAAGTAACAGCATCATATTGTGTATTACCTAAGTCATAGACTTTCATTACATTAGCTGAAGTATCAAACCATAAGTCTCCGTCTTGTAATGCAGAACCATCTGGGTGAGCACTAGGAGCACTACCACTTATTTGGTATCTGTCATTAAAATCATTAACAAGTGTTTGTGCATTACTTACATCAGTTGAGTCAATAGATTCTCTATGAAAAGTATATGTATGTAATGTTGTAGTTGTTTCTACTAATAATCCTTTTCCAGCAGGAATAGTTTGTGAATTTCCTAATCCATTTATAGTTACTGTATTTCCAGTACCAGCTCCGTTTGCAATAGTAGCTACACCGCTACCGTTAGCAACAAGGTTAGCTGCTAAAGCCTTAACACTAACAATAGTTCCAGCACCATCATTAATATCTGGGTTAGTTGCAGGAAAACTTGTTTCATTAGCTATCGGAGTAAATCCTCCAACTTCTGTAACTAGCTCTACAATTCTTTCGTTTACAGCTTGAGCTGAAGGTAATTGTGTATCAGTCGCACTACCACCGATAGTTGTAACTATACTTTTGCCATCTAATAAGTTTAGTTCTGCTGTAGATGCTGTGATACCATCTAATGTTTGGACTTCTGCTGTGTTTAAATCAGCTAAAGCTCCAGCAGTACCACTACCCATTGTAGCTAATTCTGTTAATTCAGAATCTAATGGTTGTTTACTATCTATCTGTGCTTGAATCCCAGATGTAATACCAGCAGCTTGGTTTAGTTCAGCAGTTGTAGCTGTTATTCCGTCTAAGGTATTTATCTCTGTAGCTGTAGCAGTTATTGCATTAACAAAGGTATTTTGTGTATCTGTAAATGCGTTAGTATTAGCATTGTTTTCATATGCAGTTTTAATTTCTGCATCTGTTTGATCTGCTGTAGCATTAGTTTCTATAGTGTCCAGTTTTGTACCATCTACGGATACATCTCTTCCATCTACAGTTCCAGTTGTTGCTATATTCTGACTACCAAAATCAGGTGAAATTTTAGTTCCATCTATAGCTGCACTTGGATTTATATCAGCATTAACTATAGTTCCATCTGAAATTTTATCAGAAGTTATAGCTCCGTCTTCAATATCTTGGTCTGTTAAAGGTTGATCTTGAAGTTCATGTATTGCATATAATGCTTGTTCAGTGTTTGCGTTTAAATCAGCAGCACGGATAGATGATCCTGCTGCAAATATAGCTTTAGGGTCATCATCACCGCTTGTTTTACCAACAGTTGTTTGTCTAAACACTCTAACCGTTACACCAGATTTAGGTGCACCAGTACTTTCTTGTAAAAGAGTATTAATATTGGTATTGTTGAAAGTAATTTTTGTAGGGTTGCTGACATTGTCAACAGTGTATTTAGTTGTATCTTGCACCACGGCATTCAGTGCAACTTTAACGTCTTCAGTTTTTAGAACGGGAAAGGTGTATGTAAATTCTAGATCAGAACCATTAGGCGCACCACCCCCATTATCGGTGTATGTAATTGCCATTTAATTAATTAGTTATTTACGCATGTTAAGTATTGTATCGACACTACGTTTATTTACATTCATAGCGTCTAGTTCTTTTTTCCTTTCTTCCTCTATTAGTTGTTGTATTCTTGGGTCAGACTTAATTTGATTCCATGCAATTTCTTTAGCCCTATCAAACAGTCTTTTAATTCGTATGTTATGTGCATACTTTTTAGGGTCTACATGACGCAAACCATTGTCGCGATCATATTCCATCTCTTTGATAGATTCTATAATCCCGGGATTTGCAGCTAGTTTATCTAATTTTAAAAGTAACTTTTGGTCACCTATAGCTTTTTGAAATAATGACCTAATTCTTGGACTTTGACTTAAATTAGTTCCATCAGGAGCATAGTAAGTAGATGTTCTTAAATCAAATCCACTATCAAATAATAGTTTTCTTCCGGGAGAATAATCCATATTTAACTGGACAGGAGAAAACGCATTAAACATTCTTGTTATAAAATCCCAGTCTTTAATAGGTTGACCAGTTAACATATCATATTTGATTGCTAATGGGTCAGAAGCAAATGGTTCAGTAATTAAGTTTCTATTTCTTATAGAACTCATAATGTCAGAACCTAACTCTCTTGTATATGGAGTAAGTACTTTTCCTAGTTCGTTTCTAAAACTACTTAGAGGTAAAGTATTATTTGCTAATTGAGCAACCATTCTGTTAACTTGTCCGGGTCTACCTGAGAATAATTCAACAAACTGTTGTATCCCAGCTAAATAAGATTTACTTGTTATACCTTGAGCTATAACTAAAGATAATTTTTGAAAATGATCTGTAGCCCACTCTTCACCCATTAACTCTTGATGATCTCCAATATCGCCAATAATTGCAAGTATTTGGTTAAATGGTTCAAATGCGTCATAACTAACCCATGTGTCTCCTATTTGAATACTTCTAGGTTTCCATCCAGCATCTATCCATGTCTGTCTTTTTTGTCTATCAGCAGGACCATTACCATGTAATCCACCACTTAAAAACTTTTGACCAGCCATAAATATTACAGCAGATCCCATAGCTAGTCTTCCAGCTTGAATAGCTTTAGCGTTAGCTAAATCTTGAGCATTTTCAATGCCGTACTTAGCTACCTTTGAGAAATCTCCGGGTTTAGCAAATGCAATGTCATTCCATTCTTCAACTAAAAAGTTAAATCCGGGAGTATGCTTTGCTGTAAGATTCAATCCGTTAACACCTGTTCTAGCAAATAAGAAAAAAGGTCTAGCCCAAGGATTGTTTTCAAATACTGTATTTAATCCTTTTGCAAAACCATTCAAGTCTTGAGTTAAAGTAGCTTCTCTTTTTGCTCCTTTAATGTAGTCATCTCTTAACCCACCTTCTGCATCAAATATTTGATCTACAAAATTACTTTCAGCTTTAGCAACCATGTCAGGAGTTATTTCACCAAACTCTCCACCAGCTTCTGCTAGAACTTGTCTATATGCTTTGGCTCTTAATCTTCCTCTTCCTAAAATATAACCAAAGGCATCGTCAGTAGCTGCCATAATTTTAGTGGAATAGGTAAGAAACTTATTATCGTTAGCAGCTCTAGCCATATTAGCCATATAGAAAATACCTTTATCTGCTGCTGTACCTTCTTTCTCAATCATGTACTTCATAGCTTCCCAGTTACTATCACCGGTTGTTACTTCAGCAAACCTAGTTTTAATATCAGCTATATCACCTGACCAATAACTATCTAACTTACTTTTAAATAATTTAAAAGATTCTGGTATAGATTGAATCATTCCGTTTATATCAGCTAACGCTTCTCTATAAACTTTACCATTACCAGTTAATGCAGCTCCAGCCATTTGTGCCATAGGTCTTAAAAACACTGCACTAGATGTACCCATAATTGCTCGAACTGGAGTTTTAGGTCCAGATAAAACACTATTGGTCATCACCATGCCAAGCTGTCTAACTAATTCACCTGTTTTTTTAGTTCCATTTAATTCACCACCACGCATTTTTGTACGTAAAAATGTCATTAATGATTCTATATCAGATGGATGGTTAGCTTGAGAAATCATTTCTCTAATACCATTAAGAAGACTATCGTCACCTGTTTGACCAGCTAACTGAACAGCTAATTGTAATGATTTAATATGTTCTTTAACTTGCTTATCTACATCAGCAAACATTTGTTTTCTAAATGATGGACTAGATAAATCAAATTCTTTAAGAGTCTGACCAGCAGCATATCTTGCCATTTTTGTTGCACGTACAACACCAATAAGTTGCTCTACCATTGTTTGTATAGGACCATCAACATCTTTTAAATTAAAGATATCTTCGATCTCTCTACTCATAATTCCTGTATCTCTTAACTTTCTAAGTAAGTCTCCAGCAACAAGGTCTAATGCGTTGGCAGTAGCTGGTGTAACGTTTGAATAAATAACTTGTTTACCTATTCTTTTTTCAATAACTCCTCTTGCTCTAGCTGGTGCTAAGAACTCTTCTACTGACATATTAGAAGTATTACGACCTTCAACCATCTCTTTATAAAAAGCAATGTTTTCAGCGTAGTACTGATCTGGAGTTAAACCTCTTGACCTAGCTTTTGAAATATCTTGTTTGATTAGCTCGTTAGATTTAAAAGCTTTCTCAATCTTTGTTATTTCCTTCCAAGCCATCTTAGAAGATAAAGCCATATTTTTTCTACCATTAACACTTACTACAGTACCAATAGAACCATTTTCAGCTCCACCAGTATTTTTAAGCATCTTGCGAGATTCGTTTACATTAAATAAATCTTCAGTTGCGTTTGCATTTCCTTGATGTGGGTCTGCTAACTCAGGATTTTTATGTGCTCCAAATTTCTTTTTGCCTGCTTCTATTCTTGTAACTATTTCATCACGTTCAGCAATAAGATCTTTGTCGGCATTTTTAGGTGTCCACTTATTTTGTTTTAATCTAGTAGCTTTAACTGCTTTGTTTGCTTCTTTAATTGTATCAGTTAATTGAGAAATTTCTTTTTTAGTTTTTACGTCATCAGGATCTAAGTCAACTAATAATGCTTTCTTTTGATTTTTTAGTACAGTTCTTTGAGCTTGAATAGTTTTTAATTCTTCATCAAATGGGTTTCCACCTAATTCTTGATTAATTTGTTTTAATCTTGCTCTGTCTTCTCTACTTCCATTAGCTTGAATATCACCTGTTTTTCTTCTTTGTATTTCTCTGCTTTTAGCATTCTCTACTCTAATGTCATCAGGTGTTGCAGCTTTAGGTGTAGGACCACTGCCTTTAAATTTAGACTCTACAGCACCTTGTGTTTTTCTAAAACCTACTCCTAAAGAATGTAAAACAGTGTCAGATAAAACACCTAATCCCATACCTTCTACAACATTCTTAAATGTCTTCATCATTGGATGGTCGTGTTCTTTAGTAGCAAGTGGAATATTTAATCCAGTAAAGTGACTTTCTAAAACTCCAAGAGCGTTAGTGTCTTGTGAATACACAGACATTGCGTCAACTTTAATACCTTTAGCAGCACCTGTAAGAAGCTTACCTCTTAAACCTTTTCTGGCTATCTGTGTTGCTAATGGTTTTTTAATTACAGCAGGAACTACTGATTTGAGTTTGGCTCCTGCTTTTCCTACTACACCTATTTTTCCAACAGGTACAGCAGCTAAAGTTGCAAAGTGTGTTAGTCCTCTTAGAGCACCACCCCACCATGTTTTAGTTTCTATAGGGTTTTCATCGTTTACAAACCAATCATCCCATTCTGCCTTATATCCTCCTTCTTCTTTAGCTTCTCTACCCATTTCGCCTGTAGCAAAATCAATAATTCTTTCAGGTAAAGTTATTAAAGAAGAAGCTGTATCTTGTAGTCCTCCACCAAGAGCTGCAAAGATTTCTTTAGTGTATTCACCTACACCCCAGTTTTCTTTGTTTCTGGTGTCCTCCATTTCTTTCTTTTTTTGCAACGTCTCATTTTCATTGATTTGTTGCTGCTGAAGCCTGTTAGCTTCTACTTGTTGCCGTTGCTCCAGATGTTGTTTTGCTTGTTCAGCTAACTTTGCATTTTCTTCATTAGAGATAATACCTTCATCAGGACTGGCAGCTTCAAGCGTAAATTCTAATTCATCCATTTGTTACCGTAGTAATTAATAATAAAAACAATAATTCAAATAAGACCGTAGTTACTTATTAATCAATGTCTTCAAGTTCTTCGTAAGGGTTTACTTCGTCTGTATCTTCTTGATTGTAATTATTTACGTCGTGTTCAAATCTTTTTTTTCCATTTTTAGTAGGACTATTATTTATGAATAATGTAATCATAGATTTAGGAATCTTAAACTGATTCATTTCTTCTTTTTCATCCCACTGACCTTCATAACCTAAAATTGTAGCCTGTTTCCAAGCTAAGTCTCTAGGTAATATATTTGTTCCTTTAACAATAGCACGATAGTAATAAGGTACTTGACCTTTACCACCATTAGCAGCCCATCGTTTAAGTTCCTCTTTTTGTGCCTCTGGTGCTTCTAACAGTCTTGTTACATATCCTGCATTTTCAGGATCTAAGTTTGTTTTTGCATTGACAAGCTTTGTTTCGTACTCGGCTGTGCTAGTAGGTGCTTTATATGTAGCAGCATTATCTACCCACTTAGTAGAGCTATGCTCTTTAACTACTGCATTATAAGCTTGTTCATGCGCTTTTTCAGGTGGTAATCCAGCAACCACAGCACTATTATAAGTAAATATATAAGTATCTTCGGTTGCATCTAAAAGAGAATAGTATTGAAGAGGTTTAGCATCAAGAGTACCTGTAGCTTTAGCACTGTTTGCAACTAAATCTGTTACTTTTTTTCTTTGCTCTGTTGATATTTGACTAAGGTTACTTAAAGTTTGACCATCTTCAGGTTTTACTAAGTTTGCATCTCTAAACTCTTTTCTAATTGCAGGACTTGCATACTTTAAATCTAGTTCAGTAACTCCACCTTTAGCTTCTGCTTTTATTAAAAGTTCCTGCCTCATAACTTCGTCGTCTTTATAACCATAAAGAAATGAAAGCTCATCTTCATTTAAAGGTACGTCAGGAAACTCCTCTCTACGTTTTTTTAAATAATCTTTTTTTTGTTGAAGAGTCATTACAGTATTAGTGCTATCTAACTCTTCACGTATAGCAGCAGCGTTAGATTCAACTACAAATTTATCGTTGTCTTTTTTCTGACCTAGATAGGTAGTGTTAGCTTCTATAAGTTCATCTTCAAATCCTTCAAACTCTTTAAATTTTAATAGAGTTACGTCTTTCTTATCTCCATCGTGGTAAAAAACTCCTCTAAGTAAATTTTGACCTACATATAAAGGAATATCACCATTTTCAACTAACTTGCGTACCTGATCTTTAAATGCTAATCGTGCATTACTAGCACCACCATAGGTACCTTTGTTTTTGTTAACCCAAAAATTAACATACTTTACAGCTTCGTCTGCCGTTACATTTGTAATGCTAGTTTCAATAGCTTTTAACTCTCTGTTTTTTATCTCCTCTTTTGCTCGTGTATTATTAGCTTCTCTTGCTTCTTTTAGTTCAGCTTCATCAACTTCTTTTACTTTAGGAGCAACAACGGCAGATAATAGTTTTTCATTAACACCTATAAACTGTTCAGAAAATTCATGTCTTATTTTTGAATCTAAACTATTACGTTGAGTTTCGTTGGCGTTTTCATAGGTTATTTTCGTACCATCTTTAAGAGTTATAAAAGTATCCGGAGATAATCTTTTTTCATTTTTAAAAGTTTGGTAATCACCGGCTGCTCTAGCAAGACTAGCTTTTACATAAGCATACTGTTCCCATCCAGATAAGTTTCTAAATTGTTCTGCTAATTCAACACTACCAGTTTCTTCTTCAATCCTATCTGCTATCTCACTAATTTTTAAATGTGAATCTTTTATTCCATCTTCTTGTGCTACTAGAGCTGCAATGTCTTCTGCTGAAGCTGGTATCTTAACTGCTAATGCAGCACCAGCCTGTAGCTTGTCTTTCTTATCTTTCTCGGCTTTGGTCTTTATAAAGTCCGCCATCTTAGAAGATAAGTTACTTAATGACTCCCAATTTTTTCTAGTATTTTCTACAAGAGCATCATCTCTTGCATTCATTTCTTCAAGAAATTGCTCTTCAGAAGCTAAAATTCTTGCATTACTTTTTTCCTGTTCTGGTACTACATCTATCTGTTCAGTAGTATCATATTTACCCGGGGTAAATGAGTATCCGCTTTGTGTCATTAATTATCACCTCCTGAACTTATACTCGAGTCATTATCACCCATACCACTGAATGAATCGAATGCAGCTCCTGCAAGTCCTGTAAATAACTTGAAGCCAACATTTTCCTTAACTGGTTGTACAGGTTCCATTTCTGGTACAAGTTGAATAGCAACTTTACTAAACTCATTATTTTTATCTGATATTAATTGTCTTCTTATTCGTTCATTACCTAAATTAAAGGCATATTGTGATTCCGTTAGAGCTCGAGAACGTTGGCGATTTGCTTCACCAAACTTAGCTAAATTCAAACTTAGCATTCTTGTAATACTTCTACCTCTAACACCACGCTCGGCTGCTGACGCTTCGAGCATACCTTCGGCTTCGAGCATGCTTCTAAAATCTTCTGAATGATCTAGCATTGCTTTGACTCTAACATTATTTAAGTTAATTTGAGATTCAGTGTATGCTCTTTGTGCAGCAAGGTTTGCTTCACTAATATTTTTGTCGAATTGGACTACCTTTGTTTTATACAAAGATGTGTCCATCATCCACTTTCTTTCTCTTATTTTTAATTTATGCTCATATTGTCTTTGAGCTGCTTTGTTTCTTTGACTGGCTGCTTGTGCTTCACCTACAGCACCTATAGCACCAGAGGCAAAGCTACCTACTACTGGATCGCACATGGCAAAATTCTATAAAGGATAAATTGTTTGGTCCGTAATTAAATCTTCTAAGAAATTTAAAACCTAAGAACCTAAGTAACTTGACATGGACTTTGTTTCTTTCGTCTACAAAATTCCACAGTAACTTTTCTTTTCTTGATTGCACAAATCTCTTTGCTTCTCTTGCAAAGGTGTGTGGATAGTCATAGATAGCTGGTGTGCAAAGCATCCAGATCTGTCCATTACTATGGACGCCTGCCATGCCTGCCAACTCTCCGTTGGGTACCTCGAAATAAACGGAATCGCAGTTATGAAATCCTACGATTAAAGCGTTTAAAGGGTCATGTCCATGACCTTCTGTGACTTCTCTATAGTCATCGGGTAATAAATTAGAAGCCACTCGAAGAGCAGCTTCCAATGTTGCTGGGTGAATGTATTTAGACACGAGTATAAAAATTATTATTGTAAACTCCTTCCCATGTCATGTATAAGATATTGGCTGGAGTTGGGTGTGTAGATTTAACTTTTAAGGTTACGTTTGTATTTCTATCGTAAATAGGTACAGAGTATAATCTATTATCACTTACTACTGATGCAGTATTAGCTGCATATTGGTTAGCTGGAGTTATTTCAAACAACTCAGTATAGTCAGTTCTACCAACTCTAGTAAGAGTAGTTTCGTATAAACCTACAGGACCGAAAGCAAAACTTGCCCTATGTAATACAGTATTTGCTCTACTGTCTGACCTATATGACTCACCTTCTTGTCTTACTACATAAATAGTTGGAATTTGAACTTCCATTGTAAATTGATAGCCAATTAAAAATGTTTCTCCTGACCAATCACCATCGAGTTCTAAATTACTTCCGTTAATAGTTATTGCACCAAACCTACCTTGGTTAGTGCCAGCATCTATGTCGTAAGCTGCTAATTGATTAGAACTTTCTAAACCAGTTGGTTTAGCTTTTGTAGATTTATTAGTAGTTGCATTATATGTCCAACCACTTACTGACATAAGATGATCTAAATGTACTCTATTATCTGCTAATGCAAACGTATTAGCATCCATCTTTATTGCATATTTAAGAAGTTGATCTTTGTTATTGTTACGAACAACTACATATAAGAAATCATCTTGCATGCAATGATACTGAATAGTACCTGTTAAAGTCCATTTAAACCATGCTGCTAATTTCCTTTCTCTAATATTATCAAAATATCTATAACCATACAATGTTGATGTTCCTTCTTCACTAAAGAAAAGCACTTGGTTTTCTCTAGAGTTAGATATTAGTTTTAAATCTTTTTCAAATAATGTAGAAACTACTGCACTTTGTTCTATTATTTCTGGTTCACCTTCTCTTTGAATTTGTGACATTTCAAAAAATCTTGAAAATTTACCAGCGTTATCTAAGAAACCTATCGTAGTACCAAGAGAAATAGGGTTAGTTGCAAAGTTAAAGTTGTAAGTAGAAAGAGCATTAATTTTAGCTGTTAGTGGACTAAACACATCACTATCTGTAGTGAGCATGAATTGTTGGTTTTTAGTAAATAAAACTAAACCAGTATTAGTTTGAATACCATCAAATAGTATTGCAGGATATTCTGACCTTGCTGCTATATCTATAGGGTCACTAGCTACAAACTGTATAGCTGACTTAGCAAAGAAGTTAGTAAAGTCTCCGGGACGAGACATGACAATATTTTCATCAGCAAGTATTGCAAATCTATTTCTAAAGAACAACATTTTATTTATGTTCTTACCTATAAACGACGGTTCAGGGTTAGTTATATCATCACCTACTAAAGCATCGTCCCACTGTGGCACAGAATATTGTGTACCTGAAATTGTATATGTTGATCCATCTAATTCAGTTAATCTAAAATTACTATCAGCAGTTCTAATAAGAGCTACTGGCATAGTTGATCTTTTGAGTCTAATTAACCTTCCGGGTTTAGCACACTCTTCCCATGTACCTTCACCATCTTTATCGTTGTTACCAAAAAATTTAACATAATAATTATCTTCTTCAGCTTCACTATTAACAACCTCTACAACCATCCCATGCTTGCACTGAGACGGTAAATCACCTACGTCGTTAACTTTACTAGGAACAACGTTTAACAGCTCTCCTACAGGCGTAGAAGCGTTGAATACGGTATTTCTTTTAATATGTAGTCCAGTACCAATAGTTGTTATATCGGCGTTAGTAAAATTACCTCCGGCTATTAGTTCTGTTCTGATATCACCAAGGATACTTTCAGCAGTAATAGTTGTTTCTGTATCAAATGGTGTAGGTTGTGGTCTAACTAAAGCAAGGTTTGCTTGAACAATAGATTCACTGGTTGCTTCTATAGTTATTTTATAGTAACCATCTTTCATAAATACATAGAAGTAATCACCAGTTAACCAGCCTTCACCACCATGTAGTAGGTCGTAAGTTGTAGTATATCTAGCCTGATATGTAGTTGTCTGGCTACTACCAGAACCTTCTGTATAAGGTACTGACTGACCTGTTGTAGCTATACGAAAATATAAATTATTTCGTCCAGTCTGACTACCTTGGTTAGAGGCATTAAATATATTAACTGCGTAACTATAGTTAGTATCTGATTGACTACCATTAGCCAAAGTACCTCCAGTAGCTCCCGTATCAGTAAGAGTATCTCCTGAACTTACACTAAATATTCTTGTCCCTACGTTAGGTGCATAGGCATCTCTACCATCACCAGCAGCAGTACCACATCTACCATTAGGACTGTTACCTCTATCGGCATGTGTCCTCATACGATTGCTGGTATCACAATAGTTGTTACTAGAGTTAACTAGCTCTACATTTATACGTGTAGCTGTAGTAACTGTTGAGGTGTTAGTGTTATCAAAAACATTTAATGCGTACTGTTTTGCATAACTAATTGATTTTAATTCTATAAATAATTCTTTTTGATAATTACCAATAGGTTCTGTTGTAGTATCCATTGTAGCAGTAATGGATCTATTATTTATATATGTAAAATCATTAAGAGTTAAAGTTTGTAAATCTTCGTCACTGGTGTGAGTTAAATAGTTGTTGTTTCCTATTGCATTAACAATAGTTTTTTCTGCTCCTGTTAAACAGTCCCACATTTTAACAACACCATTTTGTGCTATTTGTCCTATGTACTGTTCATTCTCGTCTCGGTAATAATGAAACCATTTACCATTTGTAGTTGAATTATTTGTCCCGTCACTGAGAGATGCCACAAACTTTCCAGCCGGTCTTTTAACTAAGCCTTGAGTTACATCAGGCAGTGCATTTACTAGGTTTGATACCTGACCGGGAACTTTATATTCATCAGGTTGTTGTGATATTCCCTGTGTTAAATTCGGAATAGTTTGTGTAACATTTGCCATTATCTGATAAGTGCTTTGTAAGGTTGATAAGATCTATAATTACTTTCGTGTGGAAATCCAAAGAAGGTATGATCTCCCTGTTCACAATCGTATTCTTTTGCAGTAGCTAAAGTTTTCGCTTCTTCTAATTGTAAAAGTTGTACTAAATCTGAATTAGAAACTATTTGTGTAGCTGCTCTTACTGATGCTCTAGCAATAATATATCTCTGTATAGCTGGAGGTACATCAGTAAAAGGTAGTAAGTATGTTATGTCAAAATAGTGATCTCCACTAAAAACAAATGTGTGATTAACATTGTCATATAATTTACCATCTTTTCTTACTACATCTTTAGTTCTATCAGACAAACCTTCGTGTACGTCGTACCTAAGATAGTTAGTAGGAATTATGTAGTGACCATTAGTATCAGGAGATATTAATACGTGATCTTCTTTATTAAAATGCCAGCCTTCGTTCTGTACATCTTTAGTTACTTCCATTAATAAATTATGAACTAATGCAATCTCTGGGTTAGCTAAAGAATTGCCTGTAGTTAAAGATGTAATAGGTGATTGCCCAATGCTACCCAAGATAGAGTTAACTGCGGATAGTTCGGTATCGGTTGCTATTTGAGTAGTCATAAATAAAAAAAAGGGGGACACGAAGTCCCCGTATAAAAAATAAAAATTAAGCGTTAGCTGGGTATGAAGTACCGAATGCAGCGTTACCTGTAGATCCGACAGCAGCACCAGCGATAAGCTCAACGCAAGCAGCAGGGTTCAAGAAATCTGCGCCCATTGCCATACGTCCAAGAATTACGTCACCTTGATAAACAACTGAAACGTCGCCTGAAGTTACCTGAACCTGTGGTCCGATAGCTTCTACAACTCCAGCAGCTTCCTTCTGG
>VTLG01001332.1_pt1 | contig 13614 bp, 15 predicted proteins | sample 4694571 | NCBI WGS metagenome assembly VTLG01 (sample SAMN12604809, study PRJNA352737) | marine metagenome | biome: ENVO:00000447; feature: ENVO:00000209|ENVO:00000569|ENVO:01000036; material: ENVO:00002151; isolation source: viral sequences binned using virsorter ...
ATACTACTTCCTCCGTGTGTAACTTTTAAATTTCCTTCTGCAAATGTACTACTAGCATAATAATTACTTAATGGATTCATTACTGCAAAATTATTCGTAGGTGAATCAAGTACTTGGTCATGTGCTGAAAGCCCACTTGAAAAGTCGTTACCATTTCCAGATTCATCATCTCCAAGGTCAGAGGCATCTCTTCCATCAACATAAAAACCACGAGAACCAAATGTTAAACCACTAACATCTTTCGGTATCCAAATCCCATTATCATTTGTTTCTCCAAAACTAGATGGGTCTAATGCACCATTATCAATGTAAACTATGTTTGCCATATACCCATCAAAAAAAGTTCCAGCTATCGCATAATAAGTTCCTATTCTAATGTCAGATGAGGCTCTACCAGCACCACCTGAATCAACATTTAAACTTGGATAAGTTGCAGTGTTAAATGAAGTTTCTCTAACACCATTTACATAAATTCTCATTCTATCTTGTGCAACAGCATTAGCTGTATCCCAAACAAAGGTGAGATTATACCAAGCACTTGGGTCACGGAAAACTCTATTCGTTATTAATTTACCAATAACAGAACCACCAGATACATCTGTAAATTCTAATCTATTACTTGTATCAAAAGACATATATTGATAATTTGTAGCATCATACCGATAAGCCATTATGTACATTAACAAACCTAGTTTGCCTCTTTTAACCCAAACACTAAAAGTATCTTTTTTCCTAGTATCACCAGCACCTACTGAGGAATCAATTAAATTTACATTAGCCGTAGAATCAAACCTAAGTGATTGGTCTATTGTGTAAGCTGTTGTGCCTGAAGCACCAGATAAAATTAATGGTTTATTAATTAACATCTAGCCAACTGCCAATAGAGGTGTTCCTAATACAACACTTCCACTTGCTCTGACATAGTATGGAACAACATCAACAGCACTTGCTGCACTAGATAAAGTTATAGCTGGAGAACCTCCTCCACCTGCAGTTTCATAATCACTTGCACTTAAACTTACTGTTCTACCTCCAGTACCATCCTGTGTGAATACAATGACACCAGATTGTCCTGCAACCTCGTTTGATGCAGTTAAAGAAGTAACATTACCAGTTAAAGTTAAATGATGATTATCACCAGTTGCAAAATCTACAGCAACAGAACCAGTCGCTGATGAATTAGTTTTAGGAGTTGAGGAAGTTGAGGCATTACCACTAACTGTAGCAATATGCCCAGATTGTGAAATTGTTAATCGTTCTGTAATACTATTTGCACCATCAGCTGTTGTACCAAATACGAGTTCTGTTGGTAAATCATTTGCACCAGGTGTTCCATTAACTCTTGCAGAAATCTTTGCACCAGGAGTAGCCATATCGCTTCCATCAGCCCCATAGAAATCAATTGATCCTAACACATCATTATCTTGAACAATTGTGAATGTTCCTACAGCTGCAGCCCTAGATTTACCTAATGCAATTGAATGTCCTGTGGCATCAGCACTAAATCTCGTAAATGCACTTGTTCCTTGTGCATTGTCAGTTGCGTTAATTTGATATTCACTTAATACACCACCTATTGAAATAGATGTTCCATTATGGACTAAAATTTGATCAGTAGAGGCATCAACAAAAAATTTAGAGGCATCATTCGTAGACTCAATTCTAAAATCCATTCCATTCTCAGAGTTTTCATTTACTACTACTCCTGTGTCACTTACAGTTAATCCAATCGTTCCTCCTGCGACACCATCCATTCTATTTGCACCTTGTCTATAAAAACCTGTATCAGAATCAGATATGAATGAAATACTAGGTGATCCAGCACTACCATCTTCAAATTGTGCTGTTTCTGAAAATATAAACTTTCCTGTTGATTGATTTATTCTTGCTATTTCAATGTTTCCATCATTTGCAGAATTACGAATATATAAAATGTTTCCTGTTGCAGTCGTGGTATCCACCCACATTTGATAGGCAAATGTAGTAGATGGTGCAGATGTTCCATTTGATGTTGAAGCTAATGCAGTTAAAGCATTGTTTAAATCAGACCTAAATGCTGGAAATCCCTGATTGGCAATATTCATATCATGTTGTGACATATTTTTTTCTCCCTAAGAAATTACTGTTCCATAACCAGTTGCGACATAATCAAAAGTCCTATTTACTACAGAGCCACTACTATTCACAAATTTAACAGTAAATCCACTCGTAGTTTTATTACTTATAACATAGGTATCCCCACTATTCAAGTTTTGTCCAGTTATTTGCAATGATTCAAGTTCTTTAAATGCTTTTGCATAAGTAACAACTTTACCACCACTAGCAGTACCACTTGTTATATCGCCATCAGCTAATCTTCTATCAATCATTTCAACCTTAACTGATAAAGCTGAAACTGTTGGTGATGCTTGTGAATCACTAGTCGTAAGAACTAATCTATATTTAAATCCTCTACCCTCATACTCTCCAGATATAAATGGTCTAAATGTAGTAAAACTTGCACTTCCACTAGCTGGGTCATCATCTGTTGTTGCAATTTGCATTTCTACATCTGTCGTATCAAAAGCATTTACATCTCCATCAAAATTACCCTCTCTATCATCAAAATTTCCACTTGCATCATCAAAGGATGATACATATTCAACTCTATCAACTGTTAATGAATAATTTATTCGTGTCTTAAATTTAGCCCCTAAATCTGTTTTTGTTGCAAAGTCATAAGTTCCTTGAGATGACACATTACCACCTCCACCATCAAAGTTTCCTGTTGCATCATCAAAGTTACCAGCAACACTATCAAAGTTTGTGGAAGTATCAAGGATCAAAGTATTGCTTGATGTTTTAACAACATTTGAAACAGTACCAGCAAAAGATGGATTTTCAGTAATAGTTTCAATAGTATTTACTTGGTTGAATATTGTATCTCCTATAAGCACTTGGGTTGTTGCAGGGCTTTCTGAAAGATTACCTAACTTATCAACAGCTTTACAAAAGTAAGTGCCAGTCATAGCTGGAACTGTTACTGATTGGGCAGGTCTTGCAACTTTTTCTACTACTGTTTGTGCTGCCACATATCTTGGGCTATCTCTTTCTGCTGTGTGTCGTATTTTATAATGTGATAAATCTAAATCTGGAACAGGAGTCCATGTTAAATGAGCAACATCATCAATAACATTTACAGAGAAATTTGTTACATCACTAGGAGGAGCAGTTTTACCTACGACTTGATGTTGTGTACTTGCAAAGTCAGATTTTGATCCTAATGAAGTAACTGCCCTTGCCCTTACATCATAAGTTGCCCCATCTTCTACATTAAGTAATTCATATCTATTTGTAGATGATTTACCTAGACTTACATAATTAGAATCAGTAGTTTGTTTGGCTTCTACCTCAAAATCTTGCACAAAAGCATCAGATGTACTTACATCTACAATTAAAACTGTTACAGCTTCTTGGTTAAATGCTCTAAGAACATCTGAAGCTGTTAAGCCTGGTGGTGAAACATTAAATATATCTGGAAGGGTTGTATCTCCTGTTGTAATATCTGACTCTTCTGCACTCCAATCATAAACTGCTGACGATATTTCTTTAAGTGTGAGGGCAATAACTAAAATGCCATCAGCACTTGTTTGAAAATTCCAATTCGCTACTTCAAATGTTTTTGCAGAAAATCCAAATCGTGAATTAGTTATTTGTATTGTATCACCAATCTCAACATTAAATCCTGTTAGTTTTACAGGCACACTTAATGTCATTTGTTCTCTATTTCTAAATAAAACAATCTTTGCAATTCTTTGTGCCATTGAAGGAGATGTTGTATAAGCTAATTCAATATCTCTAAAAATTCTTTCTGAGTTATCTTCGGTTTCAAATGCACTTGATGTAATCGCTGGAAAATCTGTGGGTTGATAATTTTCGTTAGGATCAGCAAATATACCCTTGACAGCATTAAATGAATCTCTCCTTGAATTTCTAGTACCTAGAGTTATAGGGCCAGCTAAATCATCTTCATCTAATGTTATTGTTGGGGAAACATATTCACCTACTTTAATTGACCACTTACCCCCTGAATAATACACAAGCCCAATACAAGATGATGTCATTCCAGTTAAGATTTTTGCTGGAGTTTGTCCTGTGTCTAAAATACCATGACATTCATATCTTTTCTCTACAAGTCTTTTAAGTGCTTGTGTTTCACTAGAACCAGCTGTTATATTTATAGCTGTTCCAGAAGTAGCATTACTAGATGATGTAGCTAGTTTAATAGTATCATTATCAACTCTAATAACATAATAGACTGTACTATTTGATAAACCACTTATATTAGTGCCACCTTCAGTTGAATAAGTAACTGCATAGCCAGTTTCTAATCCATGACCTAGAATTGTAATTGTTTCATTAGATGAGGAAACATCAGAGGAGGCATTAAATGTTTTACTAATAGGAGTCGCAAGTGTGACATCTTCATCACAACTATTTGCACCAGCTGAAAATGATGTATCATTTATTTCTGATGAACTTGCACCAAGACCATATCTTGAGTTTGTTAAATAATCCCTTAAACATAAAGCTGAATTAGATGAATATGCTGTTGTTGATGTTCTTGGGTCTAAAACTTTTTTTCCTCTTACAGTTGTTGTAATATTGGGAATACCATTAGGGAATACTGTGCTATCAAATTTTAATCTTACATAAAAATAAGCAATACCACTTAGCTTATGTTCATCTGTCCATAAATTATTAGATTCAGAAACTAAATCACTATCAGCACTTTGTGTATCTGTCCCAGTATGATATTTAATTCTTACCATTTTTTCAGAACCAGATTTATATTTAGATTCATTTACAAAACCATCTGTGTCTAATGTCACATCATCTTCATTAATTTTAAACGAAACAAAACTATCAATCTCATGTCCAGCAATTGCATATATCAAATGCAAAAAGGTATTGGTAGAACCAGTTGTTTCTGCGTATATTAAATTTCCAGCTATCCTTCGTGTGCCATATATAACTTGTCTTGTCATTATAGCTTGTTTCAAAGAAACTAAACGACTTTGTGCTTGTGATCCAAATGAAGCAAAATTTAAAGATAAATCAGGAAGTTTTTGTTGAGGTGTTAATCCAAAAATACCACCTGTTAAAGCATCAATACCACTGGCTATTGTACCAAAGGCAGCTGTTCCTAAACTACCAATGGTCGGCCCGATAACAGGCACAGAACTTACTGCTCTCGTTACTGTGCTAGTTACTCTTTGAAATGCTTTACCAACAAATCCCATTAAAACCACCTCCAAGCATATTTAATCTGATCTATTGAAACAAATTCAAGTTTGTCATCTCCTAGAAAAGCACAATTTCTACCAATACATATACCCATGCAAAAGCTATTTTTAGACTTGAGGGTAACCAAATCTCCTCTTTGGGCTAGTTTGGTATTAATTCTTGTTAATCGTTGATTAAAGAGTGTTATCCAGCTTTTAAACCCACATTCTTTTAGCTTTTCTTTTAATTCTATTAAAGATTTATATTTTTTATAAAATTCTGGAAATTTTGTTTCCCCAATTAGGATTTTTTCCCATTCAAGTATAAATTGTCCACAATTATTAGAATCCCAAGAGAATTTTTTATTTCTACATTCCTCAATATAATTTGATAACTTACTTTCCCAATTTTGTACCCTCATCTTGACGCAGTACCCCAATTTATTTCTTTATCTTGTAAATCTGTTACAAATTCTAATCCTTTATCGGTGCTAAATAATGTTTTTTGTTCCTCTGCTGTATATCGTCTTTCATTTGGCTTTTCTAAGTCAATTAATCTTGATTCAACTGTTAAAACTATACCTGATGACTCACCAGCATCATTTATTGTCATAGTATCCATTCTACCTTGAAATAATTGGTAAACATCAGCAATAACACTATAATTTGAATCTAACATACCTAAAAAGAGGGTTAATGTTCTATTTTGATAGTTTGCGTTAATTGCAGCTGACAAAATACTTGAATCAAGACCAGATAGTGCTACTGAGAGTGAAGTAGCTTTTATTTCTGATGTTTCTTCAACTTTGGATATATTTAAAAATGAACCACTACCAGTATATGTTTCTGAACTTATAGTTATATCACCATAACCAGTCCATAATCTTATATCGCCTTCTTGGAATTCTGCTTTTATTGCATAGAATGGTTGTAATGCACTTGCTGATAACTCAGTCAAAAAACCAGAGGTTAGATTTCTTGACATACTTATCTCCTATTTTTTACTAAAAAAAGATTTTTTCTTTTTCTTTTTTGGCTTTTCTTCTTTTGGTTCTACATCTGATGGTAAATTATCATAGGTTTTGGTCATTGGTATAACCACTTCACTATCCACATACATTGCATGACCTGCTTTCATAAATCTTTCTCCTAGTTGTTTTTTCCATTCTTCTGAATCGTCAATCACTTCATCAACCTCATATACTTTCGTTGTGACTCCCAATGGATCACTTATTCCTATAGTTTTATTTATCATTTTAAATGGCATTTATCATCTCCTAAAAAGAACTGAGGGGAAATACATCCCCTCATATTCTCGTCTATTAGTCATTACGCATTATGAGCAGTAATCGCATTATCAGAAGAATGCAGAGCATTTCCTTTAACGACTAAAAGCCCAATAGGTGTTCCGTTAGAGTGTGTGCCAGTTTTTGCTATCACACCTCTAATGTATCTTTTTCCACCGATATATCCTACTTGTGTAACTGTGCCTGTTGAATCTGGATTACCAGATGTACCAGCAGTACCAGTACCATCAACCTTTAACCAAATACCACCAGCAGCAATTGTGCCATTTGTGATATCTGATTGAGTTACATCTGAGAAAGATGAATTATCATCAGAATGTTCAAGTGAAATTTCAAAGTAAACAGATGAAGATAATGTATCTCCTTCTGCTCCTATGTATGCGACTAAAGTTGCACTTTTGTAACCTTGTAAATCTACACCTGTGCCATTGGCTGCAGCTGTAGTTACTGTAGGTTTGTAAGAAAGGGCAACTGCTGTATTGTTTGCTAAATCAAAATTCATAATTAGTTCTCCTTATCTTAGCTTGGTACATATTTAGCGAGTGCTTCGTTCAATACAACTTGACCACCAACTCTTCTTCTTGCAACATATCTTACATTACCAGAAGTAGCTTGAGTGAATGGATCACGCAAAATTGAAAGATTTACTCTATCTACAACCATATATGCTGATCTAAAGTCACCAAATACTACACAAATCGCAGAAGAGGCAACATCAGCCATATCAGGCATTTCAATATATGGATAACCTAGAATAGTATTAGGTACACCAGCAACCAAAGTCATTCCTGGTTGGAATACATATTGGTTATTTCCATCTTTAAGCTGTCTAATGTCAGCTAAAGTGTTTCTATTGAATGCTAAAACAGCATTTTGATTGTATGGGGTTTTTATTGAATGAACTAGGTCAAGTAATGTGTCAGCTGTTAAAGCACCACTTCCACCAGTAACAGATGTTCCAACATTAGTTGTAAATCCTTCGGGCTTGTTGATCTTATCGCCAACTGTCATTGCATTACCTTCCGCTTTTGCGAATTGAGTTGCAAACTCTTGTTGCATTTCAGATTCTAAATCAAATACAGAATCTTCTAGTTCTTGTTCAGAAATATCTACTAACGCATACACTTCATGACATGGAATTTCTTCCAATTGTGTAGTGTATCCAGTAGTTTCACTTCTAGTTCCTGACTCAGCAGTCCATTGTGCTGTAAAAGTTGCACTTCTAACAGGTACTTGTACCGATCTTTGAGAAGTTGCTCTTACTCTAGCAATGGAACGAACAGGTGAAATCTCGGTAAGAGTTTTCAATAGTTCTCTCATGTACTCAGGTGGGGCAAGAAAACCTGCAGAAGTGTCATCAGAAACAGTTAATGCTTTGATTTCTTCAGGTGCAAGGGATTCTTTACCTTTTCTTAGCCATCTATCAAAGATAGCCACTTTTTTTTCTATTTGATCAGCAGAGCCACCAACATTTGGTCTTTTTAACATAGATTCAAATGTTGCTAGTTTTTCCTCGTGTTGTTCTTGTCTTTTTTTCGCAAGTGTTACTTCTTGGTTTATATCTTCCAAACTATTTAACGATTGCTCAATTTTTGACAATTTTTCTTCAACCAGAGGGTCTGTTGATCCTTTTTTCTCTAAGTCAGAAAGTTTTTTATCATTGGTAGCTTTGAATTCCTCAAATGCTTTACCCATTGATTCAACTGCTTCCTTAACTTGGGTTTGGTCAACTTCGGACATTATTTTTCTCCTTGTAAAGTTGTTGTTAAGTTATTAATTGAGTTTAATAGTTCTGGCATACCATCATCAACATCTCGCTGAGAAAGTGCCTTTACAAGTGCTTTTGCACCCACTTTAGATTCGTTCCTAGAAAGTCCTCCTACATCTCGTAGCAATTCTTCCCATTCCCTTATCGTGCATTCAGCACCTTTCACTTTCCTAACTCTAGCTTTAGGATTCATAGGAAAGGTTACTGCTGAAATCTCCATCAAATCTACATTCTTTAATCTTCTTTTTTTGCCATCATCATCATAGTTATAGCCTTTAGCATCAACTCTATACCCAATGGACAAACCATCAATAGCACCCATTTTCATTAATTCATAAACTTCTTTTCCTCTTTGTGTGCCTAATGCTAATTTACCTTCTACTCTTAATCCCTTTTCATCCTCTTCCATTTTTTCATACACACCAATTGGCTCATCAGTTTTGTGCATAAATAACATTTTTATTTGTTTAGGACTTTTTTTTCTCAGTGAACTTGCGAAAGCACCTTTTTCTACAACATCATTTCCTAAATCTTTATTTCCAAACACAGAGGCATAACCAGAAAATCTACCTTCTTTATCTTCGTCATCTTCTTCGTAAATTTTCCATTCACAATTTATGTCTAAATATTTAGTTTCATTTTCTTGATTGTTTTGGTCTAAGACTTCAGTCATTTGTTTCTCCATTTCTTTATCTCTAAAACTACTCAAACATACAGCTGTTCGTTGACCTTTGTCATATTCACTTTGCATTTGTGGGTCTTTCATACACCTACCCATAAATTCTTCTTCAGTTTCAGAGCCACTTGGTTTTGGTATTGGCATAATTAAGATTTTTACCATACTATTGACAAGAAAACAAGGTCATAGCATGAGTTTTTAGAAATGCCCCCAAATTAATGAGGGCATTGTTAGGAGAAGCCTATTGATTTCGTGATTCAATAATCATTTGATCCCATACTGGGGCTAGGTGAAGTAATACATAGAATATCCCCATAAAAGCTAAGACTAGTAAGAAAGTTCCTAAGTTTTGTAAAAAATTTTTCATTTTATTTTTTCCTTATTTATATAACAGTTCATATCTGTAAAAGTTTTAAAACATTTATTGGCAAACATATATTTATATCCAACAAAGTGGGGTGGACAATTTTCTACATAGTGCCAATTATTTGTTAAGTAATCTTTTACTCTATATCTATTAGGAAATAGACAATACCTTTGGGGTGTACTAAATCTTCTATTTTTTCTGCGATTCATTTTACACCACCTTGTAAGAGTAAGTTTTTCCAGTAAGAATAAATTTGTATCTATTCTTCATTCCATAAACTAACCACTCTTTACACCCAAATCTTAAAGCTGATCTAAGTTCTCTATCACCAAATCTTGAATCAATCTCTGGTAATATTTTTCTAAGTTTATAGAAAGTATTATTTCCATTTTTTATTTGTTCCAATAATTCACAACATAGTCTTTCTTTAAACACTGCTGTTAATCTAATTTTATTCATATTTTTCTCCTATTGTTTTTAGGGGAGATTTATGGCACTCCCCTTTGCCATCACTTTGCTCTTCTATCTTTGTAGTAACCATTGTATAGGTCATCTAAAACAATTAATACTGAGTGAACAATCTCACCTCTTTGAGTAGTTACTTGACGAGTGCCATTTTCTGAATCCCATTTTTTGCCCTCGTATTTTTCAAAGAGTGTTTCTTGTTCAATCATGGCATTTATTAATTGATATTTGAAAGTTTTTTTATATGTACTCATTTTCATATTTTTTCTCCTATTGTTTGGGGCAGATTTTTGGTACTGCCCCTTAACCATTATTTAAAGGGTAACACCTTCATTCTTTTCTTTGGCAGTTAATTGTAATTTCCAATTATTTACCATTTCTTGTTGTTTAGTAATATCCATTTCAACCTCTGCTAATTCAAATTCCCAAGCATTGATGAATTTGTTTAAAGTATCTTCTGGATAAACAATTTGATTCCAAATTTCTGCAAGTGGAACAATTGCTACATCTTCGTTTTTATTATTAAGAACCCATCTAGCAAAATTTGATTCAAACATATTTGAGTCAGTTGATACAGGGTATGATTTTCTATCATCTCTATATTCAACAAGATATTTATCTTTCGCAGTTCTAAATAATTTTCTAGTAGTAAGATGTTTATTGAATTGAATTTTACCTTCATTAACTTGCTTTTGTGTTGGCTTATTCTTTTCAACAAAAGTTTTGTATTGTTTTAGTTCTTTAATATAGGCAATTTTACCTTCTGGAGATTTTTCCCACGGCTGTAATCTAGAACCAACACATGAGCCATTTCTAAATCCTGTGATTGTAAAGCCATGATCATAAATAACACCATTGTTGTTGCCCTCATCCCATCTCTCAATGTATCTATGACAAGCACCACAAATTGCTCTATTTTCTTTAGCAGCCTTTTCTTGATATTTATTTTGAGCTGTTTCTTTTGCAATTCTAATTTTTTCTTGTGAAGCAAAAAACTTTTCTTGAATTTTATCAGGGTTGTAAGTTTTAAGATTCCAAGTGTACCAAAGACCAGTCTTATGAGTAAATTTTGGGTCTTGGGGATTTACTTCTTCAACAAACGACTCTCTAGCTGACTTGATTGCAATAGGTTCTCCCATTTCAATTTTGTAACTTGTAGGTCTTATGCCATATTGACAAGCAACTCGTGTTTTTGATTTGATACCCCACACAAAGAATAATGCTTTCTTGTTATCTTTATTAACATATATAGCTAGGTCATCACAAAATTTGAGTAAGTTATAAGTAAGTCCATTGAAATCTTTAATTATAGGAAATTTTCTTTTTCCAACACTTACAATCTCAATTGACTTTTGATTATCAATATACTCAATATCCACATTTACACTTGGTACATGAGTTTGATTTATTTTATTTAACATATTTTTTTCTCCTATTGTTATTATGATCACAGATTACCATAAGAGGTTTACCTTTGTAAACCCCTAGATGCAAAAAAAGATTGTAGTAAAATCAATGACTTAGCAGGATGTGTCAAAAAAAAGTTTGATATAATAAATATTTTGTTTAGTTTAGTAAACATATAAGGAGGTAGAATGAAAGTAAATGTTTATCGTAATTCTGATTCTAGCCTAGTATGGTCAGAGCCAGTAACACAAAAATTTTTACTCAACTTTTATAATCAAAGTCGTGTAAAAGAAAATGGTAGAGTTTTCTGCCCAATATTAAAAAATCTAAATGATTTAGAAAAATATTTAGATGTAACAATAGAGAGGATATAAAATGCAACCAGTATTAGAAACAAGTGTATTACCAAGAGGTAAAAAAACTCAAATTTTAAAAATGAAAAGAATGATCAAACAAGCCGAAAATATTTATGTTTATGTGATAGCTTGTAATGATTATTCTGATGGAGTGTATTTAAGGGCATATAAAAATGATTTACTTAATATGTTAGAAAAAGACCCATCCTTATTTGGGATTGAAAAGTTTGATTTGCATAAAGATGGTAATTTATATATAAATTAAATTATTTATGAGCAAGATTGTAATCTGGTGTTTCATCTAAAATATCATTTAATATCTCTTGCTCTTCTTCCTTTAAACCAAAAAAAAGTAAATCAAATTCTTTTTGCTCTTCTTTTGTAAATTTTCTTCGTTTTGGAATGAATCTTCTTTTATTTAAATCCATAATTCTATCCATAATTTCATTGTCTTTATTTGATGCCATTTTGTTGCCTCATAATCCTTTCAATTAATTCTTTAATATCTGGAGATACTTGTTCTTTCCTACCCATAAAATACATAGCAAAGTTTTCAGCAAAATATTCTTTTCCATTTCTATCAGCATATTTACTTGGCATAGTATTTCTTTTACCAAATATTTTTTCTACTAACTCATCCTCAATTGGCATTGCACTATTTCCAGAAAAATCTACATATCTACCTCTCTCTTTACTATATTTAAATGCTTTATTTAATCCAATAGTTTGATGTATATGGTGTCCAAATTCATGATAGATAGTTGCCCTTGCTTTATCCACTCCATTATCAAAATATTCTGTTATATGAAATGGCATATCTTTTTTTGAACCTAATTTATATGAACTTGGGATAGATTTCTTAAAACCAGACTTTTCTTTTAGATTTGTATATGAATCCCTCAATTCATTTCTAGTTGCTCGTAGTTTAATAAGTTCTTTATACCATTCTGTATATGACCCTCCCAATTCTGTCGGTTTTTTTTTGTAAAAGTTTTCTATGTCTAATTGTATTTTTTCTAATTCTTTTTCTTTTAAATTAAACTCTACTCTTTCTTTTTCTGTCAATCTATTTGGATTTACCTTTGAAGTTTTCTTTGCATCTGAATTAAATCTGTTGGCATTTAAGAACAAATATCCATCACCCAATCCAGCTCCCATTTTACTTTTAACTCCAACTACAATAGAGTTTATTTTTGGAACTTTAAATCTTTTTGCTAGTTCATCCACTTCTTTCATAGATTGTTCTACAATAGCTAATGCCTCATCAGATAACTCAACTTTTGTTCTTACCTTATTTATAGTTTGTGTTCTACTCATACTATTCTTATATAACTCATCACCTTTAAATTGTTTTCTAAATCGTTTTCCATAATCATCAAAAAACTCTGGTTCTTCAAAAAAATCTCTATATTCATCTTTAGATAATCTTGCTCTATCATCTAAATTTTTAAGCATTACAGCCCTACTTCCAACTGTAAATGTTTCGTGTGTAAATGAAACATCTCTTGGAGATGATAATAGTTTTTCTAGTGATACTTCTTGTGTATCTCTAGCTTGTCTAGGTCTAGGAGTTGTGGTTGTGTCATCTGTTACAACATCCTCTGGTGTTACATAAATTAATACACACCTACAATTAATCACATTAGCAGCACCACCTCTTGGGTCACCAGGATATGCCATTGGTCTACCTCCTACAGTAAAATCCTCATCCATACCTACTGTTTGACCATTAGCTTGAACATGAGTTGCTCTGGATCTTGGGTCTAATGTAGTTGTCCATCTTTTTTGAACATCAGGGATATCAAGGCTTTCTACAACTTTATGATTTGCATAACTCGCAGCATTATGTGTTTCTGTTCGTGCAATGGTATTGCTTCTATATCTATTGAAAGAATTAAAGGGTTTGCCTTGATCTCTAATTTTCTTACCTATTACCTCTACTCCTTCATCTATATTGGCATTAATTACCCTTTTTATTATATTTCTTGTAGAGTTTTGAAT
>VTLG01004800.1_pt1 | contig 13612 bp, 19 predicted proteins | sample 4694571 | NCBI WGS metagenome assembly VTLG01 (sample SAMN12604809, study PRJNA352737) | marine metagenome | biome: ENVO:00000447; feature: ENVO:00000209|ENVO:00000569|ENVO:01000036; material: ENVO:00002151; isolation source: viral sequences binned using virsorter ...
ACAAATGTTCCACCGCCAGAGAGAAAACCAGAAGGCGTCAAGAAAACGTTCGAGCCGATCAAGACACCATTCATTCCGCGATCCAATGTTGACAAGGGACCGGTAGAAGCGGGTGGATTAGAGCAATACAAAGAACAACAGCAGTCGAACAACGTCTCGGCGGAAGTCAAGTCGAGAATGGCGTCAAATTTTGTACGACAAAAAGGTGTACCAGGATCAACAACATTAAATCAAAATCAACGTGCAGCACTAGCAGGTGGCAACTTGTACAGCGCCATCGCGGCGGCGAAGCACGGAGGTGCGGTCTACAATGACGGCATCATGAACCTCGCGAACAGAAGGAGGGTGTAATGGGTAAACCAGTTAAACAAAGCGGAATATTGAATTTTACAAAAAGCGACATGCTCAACGTTCCACGAAATTTAAAGACGCGATCGTATGCGCCTGAGACAAAACTGGCGTACATTACGCCGGAGGAAGAAGGCATATTAGCCGCGCTCAAGCCTGGAACCCCGCACGAGGGACCGAAAGGAATTCCTAATTATGATTCATTTGGAACCATAGAAGGGGGTCGAGATGTAGGAGTAGGTGGCGGTGACGTGCGAGACACGGGCGGAGGTGGCGGATATGATACTAAGGGTGGCCCGGCTGAACCAAGTGATGAAGAGAAGGAGAGAAACAGGCAGGAATATTTGGCACAGTTAGCGGCGCAACACGCGGCGGAAGACTCAGCGGCGGACAAGAAGAAAGCGGAAGAGCTGCGAATTTTAAATAAAAGACACAGAGAAGAACTTGAGAAGGAGCGCGCTGGAGCGGCGCTTCCTACCATAGCCGAGGAAAGAGAGGCTTCAGGGCAAGTAGATAAAGTAAAGAAAGCCGTCAGGGAGGCTGAATTAAAAAGATCGGGAGCCGCTCGTTTTTACCCGGAATTTGCGGAGGACTATGACGAATCATATGATTCATTGAACCTTTTAGGAAAATTAGAAAATCTATCTGGAAAAATAAGTGATTATGATATTAATTTTCCATCTCTCATGGCAATGCCCATGGAGATGCTTAAATCATTCGGCCTGAACAAGAATGATATTATAAATAAACTGAACAAAAACCCAGACGGAAGCACTCTGACGCAGAGGGAGAAGCAGGCCGTGGCGGGTCTCATCGCCGCCGGAAGAGACAATCCAGACTTGTTTAAAGGTGTCCCTCTTCCAGAGAAAGAAGGATGGACATTGAAACCGGAATATTCTGAAAAATTACTCCAGGACTTTTTTGATGATAAATATCAAAAACTTGGATTTGACACAGCGGAGGATTACTATGAAGATTTGGTAAAACAGTATGAAACAGGAAAGCCGACAGGATTTGGAGGCATCTTCGGCGTCGGCGAGGGACGAACGGAGGGACTGACAAGAGAGCAGGTGGAAGAGAAGCTAGATCCCGAGGACAGGCACTGGATGAAAGTGAACAGGCCCGACCTGTATTACAAGTTAACGGGGACACCGCAGACGCAGGGAGGCTTGGAAGAATTGGCGCAACTCAGCATGCCGACGCAGGGAGGACCGGAAGACAGGCGGATGTCATACGAGATACAACAGGCGCGCGACGCCGTTTTTGAGCAGGCCGATCGTGCTGATCAAATGAGTGGAAGAGAGGCAACGGGCGGAGAATACTGGACAGGAGATGGCGGTGGAGGCGGTACAGATCCGGGCGATGAAGATGATACTGATACGGATCCAGGAGATGATCAATGGATGACCGCCAGTGCGGGTAAAATTGGATGGGTGAAACCAGGAATCAATCCTGCCACAGGAGTGCCATGGGACTATCAGTGGGGAACAATGGGCGAATATTCGCCATACGCACAAGTTAATCTTCAAAACATCAGGAATGGTGGCATCGTGGGACTTTACAACGGAGGCTATTTGAATAATTCCAACGGCGTCATCGGACTAGACGGCGGAGGCTACCTTGACGACTACAGGGCAGCTGACTCACTGATGTTCAAGGATCCGCAGGAAGACGAGGAATGGGAGTACAATGTTTAGCATAAAGGATACCGTATGGCTTCTTGGCGTGGCTGCGGCCATCTTCGTGTCGTGGGGCATGATGAGCCAGAGAGTGACGGCGATGGAAAAGGACATGGACCGCATGGAAACGGCGTTGATGACGTTCATCAAGATTGAAAGTCGCATCGCGGTCATTGAAACGGAAGTCAAGAACATTAACCAAAAACTTGATGATCTGAAGAAAAAGAAATGAACTACGACAAGCTCATAGAATCTGTTAAGAAACATGAGGGGTACCGGGACACCGTGTACCACGACACATTGAACAAAAGGACTATCGGGTTCGGCCACCTCTGCGTGGAGGATCACTGGGAGGACGGAAAGAAATACGACAAGGAATATTTGGAAAAGATCCTGAAAGAGGACTTGCAGTACGCCATCAACCAGGGGGAGGGCATGTGCAAGGATCTGAAGATTTCGGATGACGCGAAATTCCTTATAATTGAGATGATTTTTCAGCTTGGGAGCGCCGGTGTCCAGAAGTTCCGCAATATGTGGTCCGCCCTTGAAGAGGATCCACCAAATTATTTCGAGGCTCACGTCCAGATGCTCGATTCAAAGTGGGCGAAACAAACTCCGGGACGTGCCGTAGAGATGGCGGAACACATGAAGAAATGCGCATAATAATGTTCAGTCTGGTAATTGTATCAATAATGAGTACCCTGGGTTGCCGTGGCATGAGTGACATTAATGTCAAGCCATCAACAACCACGGTTACATATGGTAGAGACAATAGCTCGGGTGAAAAGGACGCAAAGAATGACGTCCTGACGAATAATGAAAAAGAATCCTGGACGATCAAACAGGTGTTCAAATGGGAGTAGATCATGAACGGACTTAAAATATCTTTCGCCGTCGTGGCGTTCGTGCTGATTCAGGGGGTGGCAGTCATCTGGTACGTGAGTAAACTCGATTCTCGAGTGGACCAGATGTACAAGAGCTTTGAAGAAGAAAATAGAAAGGACGTGATTGAGAATCAGGTAAGAATGAAACTAGATCTGGAAAATCTGATAGCTGATGTCGAAGAATTAAGTAAGGACATGAAGCGAATGAATCAAAAAGACAAGGAGATAGTTAAAACCAATCGTGAGATACAACGAGAGCATAAAAAATTGTTCAATCTCATAGAAACTGGTAGATCAAATTACTCTTACGGAGATTGAAAATGATGGAATACAACGGGAGGAACGATGAAACTGTTCCCGACGAACCACAAAATGAAACTACTTCTAAACTGCATGTTTAAGATATATATTGGTTGGAGTGTTTGTGCGGATTGCATTATTATAGGCGGTATTTTATATTTGATTTTCTTTTAGGAGGATAACCAATGGCTGATAGGATGGATCTAAGTGATAAAACTGCTATTTCTATGCCTATGCGTAACCTTTTATCAATTCTCGCAGCAGTCGGAATTGGAGTCTACGCCTTTTTCGGAATACAAGAAAGGCTTAACAATGTTGAGACGCGAAGCACACTCATGGAAGCCGACCTCACGAAAAACACGGAATTCCGTATTAAATGGCCTCGAGGTGAATTAGGGTCTCTTCCTGCGGACGCTCAGCAGGACCTTTTGTTGGAATTTATGGCCCAGCAGGTCGAGTCCTTGGCGGCAGAAATGGAGGGAATGATGTCAAATACCGTGAATATAAAGAGGGCTCAGCAGGATATTGAAAAATTAATAACGGACGTTGAGAAATTAAAAGACAAAGTTAGGGAGAATAAAAATGGAGGTAATTAGCATTATAGTTATGTTCATATTTGGAAATATGAATGACCAAGAGCATAGAATGACACAGTATGTTCCAATGGAATCACTGTCCTCATGTATGAAGGAAGTGCGACTACTCAAGAAAAAAGAAACAGATTATACAAAGGACGCATTCTGCGGTCCCGCTCTCGTTGAATTAAATGAAGCGGGAGACGTTGTTAAAATACACAATGAAATGCCAGAGGGCAGCACATTATCAATGGACAAGAAAAAAATAACCAAAGAATCCATGGAAAAATGGACTCTTAAAAGCAAAGAAAAATGGGAGAGCAACAAATGATAAAAATTTTATCTTTACTGATAACACTACTATTTAGTAGCCTTACTTATGGTGCTGAATCCACGACAGAAAATACGGAAGGAAAAATGTCTACCCCAGAAGTAGTTTTTGCTGTCTGTGTTTTTGCCGATGGGACATTAATCGACCATAAGGGTGCTGAAAGTATGAGTGACTGTTTAAAAACAAAAAGGGAAATCACGAAAAAATGGAAATTAAAATCGGAGCAGATGGATTCCATTGAAATAAATGGCATCACATACAAAATAGACGGAGAGCATCTTGCATTTATGTGCGACCTAGTGGATGCCAATGTCCACCACTACGAAGACGGCTCTTGGGAAATAATTGAAATTCTAGGAAAACATAAAAGTGATTAAATACTTAGCATCCATACCAGTCGTTCTTTCACTCCTCGCCGGTGCGTACGGAGCGATCAACTACGTATCTAAGCTTAACAATACTGTTGAGCAGAACACAACCGCGCTGGCACTTTTAAAAGTGGAATTGGGGAATACAGATGAGAATCTCCACAGTGAAATAGACAACATACACCAGACCTATTCCGAGAGAACAGGAAGAAACGCGAGCAACTATAACGCTGCGCGTGAAGAGCTCGTAAGGGAAATCACGGAGCTAGTCACCTGGATTGGACGGATTGAGGCAACCACCAATGCATTGCAGTCAGCATCCTACACCGTGGCGACGAACGCGGAAGTAAGGGCGCTTGAAGATCTGATCAGGGCCAATAAGGATAACATTCGTGACATGGGGTATGATATGAAGGAACTAGAGAGGCTGTTAAGTGGGGGATATTAATGGGGAAATATTTATTTTTATTCCTAGTTCTTGCAACACTAGTTATTGTATGCAGACCTGCGGGCGCAGTTAATGAATACCTTAATGAATACCCTAATCACTGCTCCAAAGGAAGCATCGAGCTCTACAGCGATATACGAGGGGCTGATGACAGATATTCTTATTATGACGGGGACGGTGACCCTAATAACAGCTACCGGAATTATAATGATGATCTTAGTGGTAGCGTTGGTATTCGTTGGAGAAAGGAGCTTGGATCGTCTTGCACAGAACCATATAAAAAACTTATGATGCAGAACCAGAAATTAAAACAAGAGTTGGAATTACTTAAATTATGTGGTAGATATAAGGAATTAGATCTTGGACCACAATTCGCTACGGTTAGGGAAATGTGCAAAGGGGTAAATAAAAAAGAAACAAAAAGGAATTATTAAAATGACTACAGGAAAAATTAAATGGTTTAATCCAACCAAAGGTTATGGATTTATTGAACAGGAGGGAAGTAAAGACGTCTTCCTGCATGTATCAGCTTTGGAAGAAGCCGGTATTGAAACATTACAAGAAGGACAAGCTGTCTCTTTTGAAATAGGAGAGAACAAAGGAAAAGAAAACGCGATTAATATTAAAACAGTTGATTAAGACGATTTTCTCAAAATTTTTCTTCATATAACGCTGTAAATTTAAAGAAAAGGGTCACTCCGTAGGGAAACCATTGGAAAAACCCTTTTCTGCGTCTATGGGCTTAAAAAGTGCCTTTAAATTGATTTAGCCTTTTTTAATGCTGATTTGACGTGGTTTTTCCGATTCTGGAATTTCTCGGTGAAAGTTCACACTGAGAATGCCATCTTTCAGTTTTGCATCATCAATGATGATCTGTTCATGAAGTTGAAAGCTTTTTGTAAAGCTACGATTAGAAATTCCTTTATGAAAAAAGTCATCCGAATCCTTATCCTCTTTGCATCCATGAATATTAAGAGTGTTTTCCTTAACTTCAACTTTTAGATCTTTATCATTAAAGCCTGCAACAGCGAAATCGATGACGCCTTTGCCATCCTTTTCTTTTATGTTGTAAGGTGGATAAGTTGAGACTCTTCTGAAACTGTCAAAAAAGTCATTGTGAAAACCAAGAAAATGGTTACGTATAATATCTAGCTCGTTCATATTAACCTCCTATTTAAGCAAGATTATTAGGACCCGTTACGGCATCCTAAGTTATATATAAGCTATATTAACCACTTTTTCAAGTCTTCTCCTAGGACTTGCGTTGAAATGTTTATTTTATTTCGTAAAGACTGAACGATTTTTTCGTCAACTGTTCCCTCGGCAATCAAATCAATATAAGTCACCTTTGATTTCTGTCCAATCCGATGAACTCTGTCCTCTGACTGTAATCGTATCTCTAGATCATAACTGTTGCTATAATAAATGACAGTATGACTGGCGGTAAGAGTAAGGCCATACCCTCCGGTTTTTGGGTTAGCAACCAAATAAGTAAGAGGTGCTTCTTTATCTTGAAAGTCAGATATAATCTGATCCCGATCAGACATAGGCGTGTCACCGTACAGATTAGCCACAGAAGATTTCCCATATTTCTTTTCCAATTCCAAGGTAATTGTCCGTATGTCATGGCGATAATTCGCCCAAATAATAACCTTACCATCAACTTCCTCCAGTGCACTTAATAGTTCCTTTAAACGATTATTTTTTATCTCTTTAATTGTACCATCATCGAGAGTAACATGGCCACAGGTAATTTGATGCAATCGCATAAGCTGCGTCAACACGGAAAATGCCGTCATAGTGCTGTTTTCAAGTTCCGCTACAGCGAATTTTTTCATCTCTGCGTAAACTTTCAATTGTTCAGGCGTCAAGGAGACAATTCGTTTCATGTAAATTTTTTCGGGAAGATCAAGACAGTCTTCTTTTAATATGCGCATGGAAAATTTACCTAACTTACTGTTCAGTTCATCTAAACGAACATACTTAATGACATGATGATAGCTGTGGCTTCCTCCCGCCGCATTTCTTTGTGACATCAATGCATAACGGGACTTGAACGCCCAATAAGAGCTGAAATCCAATAGATAAGGGTCTAAAAAATAGCACTGCGTGTATAAGTCCAGGGGACTTTTTGTCACGGGAGACCCTGTTAATATTCTACGATACTTTGCATACAGTCCGAGCTTCAGGGAACTTTTTGTCCGTGATGCCGTCGGTGCTTTTATCGTTGTAGATTCATCAATAGCCATGAGTGACGTATGCCCCAATAAAAATTTATAGGCGGCTTCGTATCCTTTTAGTGTGCTCAATGCTTCCACGTTCATCAGAAAAATAACTAAATCATCAGTGATCACGGACAACGAATCAAGTAATTCTTTTTCTTTTTTTGTCGGCGTCGGCGTCCAGCATACAATGTTGGTTTTAATATGATCAACGAAATGAGCGGGTATCTCCTGATTTTTCCAGTTTCGATACACGCCTTTAGGTGCAATAATTAATGCAGAATTAATTTTTCCTTGATCATAAAGCATGGCAATATTATCAAGAAGAACTTTTGATTTACCTGTACCCATTTCCATGAAATAAGCATAAGTTTTTTTATTCCACGATTTTTCCAAGGCATCTAGTTGATGCCTGTACGGCGTCGTTTTAAATCTATAATCCATGTACTTTCTAATTAGACATATATACATTGCAAAATAAAAATCAAGTGCTATATAAAAATGAGAATAAAAGAATGACAGTCTATGTAATACAGGAGATGCCCTACAAGGATATTCTCAGTGCTGAAAAGTATGGAGAATTAAAGTCTATCATAGACCCAGGGTATCAATTATATTTAAGTCCTGGTCCCATTGTCTCAAAAATGAGGAGAATTCTTAAAAATTTCAATGATGATGATTATTTACTTTTAATTGGCGATCCATCAATAATAGGGGTTGCATGTTCTGTTGCTTCTGATATAAATATGGGACGATATAAAGTATTAAAATGGGATAGACGAAGGGAGAAATACTATCCGTTAGAATTTGACATAACCGGGAGAAAAAAGAATGACGAAAACGAATAAATGGTTACCGCTTGAAGATGAATTAATTAATCCTGTTGATGATCTGTCTCTAAAAGCGCTTTCCCAAAAATGTAATAAACTTGAGGCTTTACAGACTGAGATCGAGCAACAAGAACAGAATATTAAATCATTAAAAGAAAAACAACGCAAGTTGTCTGAAGAAGAAATTCCTACTTTTTTACAAGAAAAAGGCTTGACAAGCATTCGCCTGAACAACGGAACGGAAGTATCTGTATCCGAAGACATCAAACCTGGTGTCCTAGTAGCAAACAGACCTTTTTGTTACCAATGGCTAAGGGATAATGGATTTGGTGATTTAATCAAAAATATCGTATCTGTTAATTTTGGTATGGGCGAGGATAAGGACGCGGTAAATCTAAAAGAACAAATACAAAAATTGGGTTTGGTATGTGCTGAAAAAGAAGATGTGCACTATCAAACTTTAAAAGCTTTCGTTGGTGAACAACATCATAAGGGTGTAAATTTACCTGACGAATTTGGTGTGCATGTGGCCAATAAAACTAAAATCGTGCAAAAAAAGAAAATTACATAATTGACAATAAGGAGGTACTAATGTCGAAAAATGGTAATAACGGAAAATCCGTTGCAACAGCAAAAAAAGCTCTTCCTGTAAATTTACTAGAGCAAGATGCAACGGGAGGCCTGGAGGGTCTAACTCATGATGATTTAGCAACTCCAAGACTAAAAATCTTGATGCAACTATCCCCTGAGCTCGAGTCAAATGACAAAGCTCGCGCAGGTATGATATTTAATACCGTGACAGGTGAAGTGTACAGTGGAAAAGACGGAATACTTGTTCTTCCTTGCGCTTTCCAAAGACAGTATGTCGAATGGGAAGAAAGAGGACAGGGCAGTGGTGCTCCCGTTAATGTCTATAGTGCAGATAGCGATATCTTGCAAAAAGTCACTCGTGACCAAAGTAATAAAGATAGATTGGAGAATGGCAACTATGTGGAAACATGTGCCAACCACTTTGTTTTGCTTCTTGACAAAGAAACGAAATCAGGCTCTCCAGCAGTTATTACGATGAAGAGCACTCAGTTGAAAAAAAGCCGACGATGGAATTCCATGATGTTGAATTTAAAAGTTCAAGGATCTAACGGACCTTTCACGCCCGCTTCTTACAGCCACATCTATAAATTATCAGTAGACAAGGAAAAAAATGATCTTGGCTCCTGGTTTGGATGGAACATTGAAAGAATCAAGCCCCTAACGGATCAAAATATTTATGCCCTTGCAAAAGAATTTGCAGAAAGCGTAAAAACAGGTTCTGTTAAAGCGAAACCAGAAGTGGAAGATTCTGCAAGTGGCAGTAAAGTAACGCCGTTTTAATTTTATTGGGGGGCGTAGCCCCCCTTTTTCTAACAACTGAGTAAAAATGAAAACATACGACGTCGCAACATTTAAAACAATTTTTAAGGGACTGGAACGCGCCTACGGTCAGTATCGCTCAGGAGAACAAAAAGACAATGGAAAACAGGGTGGTCAAGCATATATTGTAAAAGGATTAGTCACTGATCAAATGTGGCTGGATCATTTAGAGGGGAAAAATCCCAGTCTGGGTATTATTCCTATTATGGATGATTCTAGATGTTTTTGGGGATGTATTGATGTGGATATGTACCCCCTTAATTTAAAGGAACTTGTTCAAAAAATTAATTCAAAGGGTCTTCCTCTCATTGTATGTCGATCAAAAAGTGGTGGTGCTCATATTTTTATATTTACTAAAGAACCTGTTCCTGCAGCTTTGATGCGGGAAAAACTATCTGATATTGCAGCTTTTTTAGGTTTTGCCAACTGTGAAATCTTTCCAAAGCAAATTGAAATCAGAGCTGATCGAGGAGACACGGGAAATTTTTTAAATCTACCTTATTTTGGCGGGGATGAAACAGACCGCTACGCTATTAATGACGATGGAAAATCTTATTCCTTAATAGAATTTTTTACCTTGTATTCCAAGATTGTATTGACAGAGGCGGAGTTAAAAAAAGTATCTACAATTAAAAAAGTGGAGGGAGTCGGATTTGACGGTCCTCCGTGCCTAGAGCATTTGATGCAGGAAAATATTCCAGAGGGAGGACGGGACAACACTTTATACCAGTACGCTGTATACGCAAAAAAGAAATGGCCTGACTCCTGGCAGGATAAAATTGATGGATTCAATCATAAACATATGGATCCTCATCTACCTTCCAAACAAGTGCAAAAAACAATCAATCAACATGAAAAAAAGAACTATCAATATAAATGCAAGGATCAACCAATGTGTTCAGTATGCAATTCCTCTCTGTGCAAGACTAGAAAATTTGGCATTGGTAATAGTTATAATCACACCGTGACAGACCTGACAAAATATGAGTCAGATGAATCGGTATGGTTTTTGAATCTTGACGGCAGGCGTCTGTGCATTAATACTGATGAATTTTTTGATCAGGCTAAATTCAGGAAAGCGTGTATGAACAGCTTAAATGTATTGCCTAATAAAATGAGTGCCAGGGATTGGGATGCACGGTTGCAGAGTCTATTGGCGGAAGTGATAATTTTTGACATGCCTGAAGAGGTTACAAAAATAGGACGCTTCGATAATCATCTAGAGGATTTTCTCTCTGATCAGGGGGAAGCGATGACGATTGACGAGATATTAATTGATAAAGCGTGGACACCTCAAGACGAGGAAGTAACATATTTTCGTTTGTCATCACTAGAGAAATATTTAACAAAAAAACGATTTAATGATTTCAGTTCGACGCAGATGTGCGCTCGTATTCGGGAACTTGACGGAGATTCAACCAAGAAAAAAATAAGAGGAAAGACACATCACTTATGGTATGTTCCTAAGAACTTTAAAGAATTAGATGAAAGAGACACAAGTGATCTTAAACTGCCAAACCTTAAACCAATCACGCCATTCTAATGAAAATTAAAAGTATTTACCCTTATAAAGATTTAAAACGCAATGATGGCGGAGTACGAACTTATGAAACAGAAGACGGCGTCAAGTTTCCGTCCGTGACATCCATCCTTTCAGAAACACAATCAGAAGAAAAGAAAAATGGATTGGAGAAATGGAAGAAGCGGGTTGGAGCAAAGGAAGCGGCAAGAGTCAAGCGTGACGCTTCTAAAGTGGGAACTAGCATGCATAAATATCTAGAGAATTATCTACTTAATAAAGGATACATTGATGACACGCGCATAGGTCGCATCGCTCGCCCCATGGCGAAAGAAATAATAAAAAAGGGGTTGGTGGACTTGGAGGAACTGTGGGGATCAGAGGTGCATTTGTATTATCCAGGCTTGTATGCAGGCACGACGGACGTGGTTGGAATTTACAAGGGAAAACCCGCCATAGTTGATTTCAAGCAGACCAACAGACCGAAGCAGGAAAGCTGGGTTCTGGATTATAAATTGCAACTAGCCGCGTATGCAATGGCGCATAATGCCCTGTTTGACACCAAGATAAGCACGGGAATCATCCTTATGTGCTCCCGTGACAAGTATTTTCAGAAATTTGAATTAACAACAGAAGATTACTGGCACATATGCTGCCAATGGATGACAAGAGTGGCGGAGTTCTATGGCGACTAAAATCATACTGGGTCCTCCTGGAACAGGGAAAACGGAACACTTGTTGAGGCAGGTGGAAAAGGAACTTGCCAACGGAACTTATCCCAATCGTATTGGTTATTTTTCCTACACGGTGAAAGCTGCGAACGAAGCCCGCACCAGGGCTATTGATCGCTTCCAGGAACTGAACAGAAAGGACTTTTTATATTTCCGAACATTACACAGCCTTGCGTTCAAGCAACTCGGCCTTGCCAAGACGGACGTGATGGGCGACGCTCACTACAAGGAATTGTCCAATCTTCTCGGCATCAAACTGACCAATACTAACCGACGCATGGACTCATTCGGCGCCGGTACACAGGATGATGTTTTTGCCCGCATTGTTGACATAGCACGTGCCCGCAACGTCAGTCTGCGCCAGCAGTTTCAAGAATCAGGACACCTTGATGGCGGATGGATGAAACTTAAATATGTCGCTGACGGCATTTCAAAATACAAAAAGGAACGCAACCTCTACGACTTCACCGACATGATTATTGAATTTGTAGCCAAGGCTACACTCGAGGAAATTATTCCTGATCTCGACGTCCTCATCATTGACGAAGCTCAAGACCTTTTGCCCATCCAATGGGAAATGGTGAAAGTACTGATGAAAAATTCAGACAGGTCGTATGTCGCGGGCGATGATGACCAGTCCATATTCAAATGGGCGGGAGCCAGCGCGGAGGATCTCATTGGACTGAAAGGTGAGAGGTACATACTTGACCAGTCACACCGCATCCCGAAGAAGATTCATACCGCAGCTACAACATTGATCAGCCGTATTGAAAACAGGATACCAAAGCTGTGGAAAGCGAAGGCTAAACCTATCAAAGATGAAGATGGAAATATTACTGGATATAAAGAGGAGGAAGGTGATCTACAATTTCACAATATGCGGGAAGCCGTGTACCAGGAGATGGATGAGGGGGAGTGGCTGATCATGACGAGGGACAATTACGTATTGGAACAGATATCCGAGGATCTCAGGCAGAGGGGATTGTACTTCTCCCGCTTCGGAACTCCGTCGGTGAGTGAAAAGAAGTTGAAGGCCATTAACGCCTGGACGGATCTCGCGCAACGGGACAAGTCAATCACGCTTAATGAAGTCCGGTCCATCTACCATTATCTTGCCGTTCGAATAGGCGTGGCGTACGGACATAAGAGCATGCCTGACGCCGATCCAGACGCCCTGTATGACTATGAGCATCTGGTCACGAACCACGGACTGTTGATACCCCAGGAAAAACTGTGGCACGAGGCCTTGGATCGCATGCCGATGCGGGAAGTCGTGTATATCGTCGCGGCGTTGCGAAGAAAAGAAAATCTGAACCGCGAACCACGGATCAACATATCAACGATTCACGGAGCAAAGGGTGGTGAAGCGGACAATGTCATGCTGTTGACGGACATGCCACGCAAGGCGGATGAGGCTTATTTTCAGAATCCCGACGATGAGCGACGTGTGTTCTATGTGGGAATGACAAGGGCGAAAAAAGCGTTGCACATCGTTCATTCACAAAGTGAAAGAGAATTCAGGGAGGCTTTTTATTAATGGCATACGCGAGAGCAAGACAGGAAAGATACGTAAATACGGAAAAAGGAAAAGCTGCACACTTACGCAGTTGTACGAAGAACAGGAAGAAGAACCAACAGAAAGAAGGAGGCCGCATGGAACTCAGGCTCCGCAAGATAAGATCTGAAAGAGGAGAAGACGCCGTAGTGTGGTTTGAAAAACAAAAATCTGTGTGTAAGATTTGTGGTAAAACTGTGCACAAGGCGCCTGAGAATTCAAAGGACAAGAAGAACCAGGCTGTCATCGACCACGACCATAAAACAGGTGAGTTGCGTGGTTTATTATGCCATCAATGCAACGTTGGCATCGGAAATTTCAAGGACGACATTGACAGGCTGATGAACGCTATTTTATATCTGTTAAAGGCGAAAAAGAAATGATACCTGTATCAGCGGAGCTTTTAAAAGAG
>VTLG01013567.1_pt1 | contig 13608 bp, 19 predicted proteins | sample 4694571 | NCBI WGS metagenome assembly VTLG01 (sample SAMN12604809, study PRJNA352737) | marine metagenome | biome: ENVO:00000447; feature: ENVO:00000209|ENVO:00000569|ENVO:01000036; material: ENVO:00002151; isolation source: viral sequences binned using virsorter ...
ACTGCTTGGGGTTTGCCTGTACCTCGCAACAGAAACAGGCGCTTGACTTTTAGTAATGAATAATGTATAATAGATGTATTAATGATTGAAACACCAAATAAATTTGCGTTAATCATAGAGAATATGGTTAAAGAAAAAAAGATTAGTTATATAGACGCAATTTTAGAGTATTGTAAAGACAATGAGATTGATCCTAGCAATACAAAATCAATGATTAATAAAAACTTAAAAGAAAAGATAGCATATGAAGCACAAAATCTTAATATGCTAAAAGAAAAGGTAGCAAAACTACCATTATAATATGAGGAAAATAAATGTTTGACGATAAAATTAATATGCAAGTACCGTTTGTTCACTTTAGAGTAAGATCATTAGGCGAATGGACAGATACTAATACAGATACTTACTTCAAAGATAAAAGAGTTATAGTATTTTCCTTACCAGGTGCTTTCACACCAACTTGTTCAAATCAACAATTACCAGGCTATGAAAAACAGGCAAGTGTTTTTAAAGAACACGGCATAGATGAAATCTATTGTATGTCAGTAAATGATTCTTTTGTTATGAATGCTTGGGCAGCAGATCAAAAATTAGAAAATGTAAAGGTCATACCTGATGGTAATGGTCAGTTTACACAGGAGATGGGAATGCTTTGTCAAAAAAGAGATAAGTGTTTTGGTCAAAGATCATGGAGATATGCTATGATAGTAAACAATGGCGTGATTGAGCAAATTTTTGTAGAACCAGGTAAGACAGATGATACACCAGAAGACCCTTACGGAATGTCTTCACCAGAAAATGTATTGAAGTATTTACAATCTACATCAAATAATAATCAAGGCAACGATATTTAAGTGAATGGATTTGAAGTTTATAAAATATACCTGGCTATCAAACTTCACTTTACAAGTAAAAACCAGAGTTATGACTATCACCGACACGCTGGCAAAACAACAGCAAGGTTGGTTACATTTACTAAAAGACGGGATAGGTATTTTTTTCACAAACTCTCTCGAACTTATAGCGATACTGATATCGTTAATTATTTTATCAGTAATTTTGTTTCCAATACTAATCTTTGGATTGGGGATATTATTGGTAGAGCAGGTGATGAAAATTATAAGATATGGTCAAGAAAAATAGAGGCACTACATTATTATTATGAACAAGATATTGAATATATATTAAGTATGATAACAAAGAAATTAAGTTTTGATGATATATTTACTTCTAAAGAAGGTCAACATCCACCAATACTTAAATTTGTTTTATCTAAAAAGATAAACTTTGAAACACTTTTAATATTAGATGACATTTTAAAGTTTTCAAAAAGATTAAATAAGACTATAAGTGAAAAAGTATTATGGCCAAAGTTATACGATAGAATGATAAGATATAAACCATTTTTAAAATATAATATGACAAAATATAAGATGACACTAAAAAAGAAAATAAAGGAAATGTAATGAAGGTTGAAGATATAGAGAGAGATAAAAAAGCAAATGAAGTAAAAATGGAATCATTTACTTTAGGTACAATTATTTGTAGATTTACAATACCTCAATTTGTAATTGATGAAATTAATACTGCTTATGATGAAGCAAAAGATTTACCAGCACACAATAAAAATCTTGCAGGTCAAATTAAAGATGAATTTAAAGTGACAGATATATTAAGTCAAGATACTAAAGGACTTTTTCAATCTTGTTTTAGAACATACTTACAAACAATACAAAAACAATTTTGGCATGTATCATTAGAAACTGCTTGGATAAATGATATGAAAGCAGGTGAATTTAATCCTTTTCATTTTCATCAAAGTCCCACTTGCGATTTAGGATTGTCTTCTGTATTATTTTTAAAAGTACCTAAATCATATGGCAGAGAAATTTCAAGAGAAGATCAACCTACAAATGGTCACCTAGAATTTGTTGGTGGTAATCAAGAACCATTATCTATATCACAAAATAGAGTTAATGGTAAAGTAGGACAACTTTATGTATTTCCTTATACTATGTTGCATGGTGTTTATCCTTTTCATGGTACAGATGAAATAAGAAGAACAATGTCATACAATGCTAATTTATACAAACCTGCTGTAGTAGAAACAGCAAGAAATATACAAATGAAGGACACAAAAGAAAATGCCTAAAATGAGAATATTTAAATTTTGGAATGAAGCAGGTGATGAAAAAGAAAAAGAAGCAATGAGTTTAAAGAAGGCCGTCATGTCTGTTCAAGGTGATTACAAAGATAAAATTATTGGTGTTGAATATACTAGTAAGAAAGGTAAGTTAATTGAAACATCGGTTAAAATACCTATGGGTAGAAAAATTAGACAATCAATAATATTAGAACAAAAACGATTAGCAGCAAAAGCGGCTAGAGAAGCAAGAAGATAATGAGAATTGTTTTAATAATTTTATTGCCAGTATTTTTATCAGGTTGCTTTGGTGAAACAATGGCAACATTTGGACCACTACAACTTAAACCTGGTGATTTAGCAACAGCACCAATAAAGAAAGTAATAATGGAGAAAAATGATGACTGAAAATGATGAAAAACAAAAAGCGTTAGATGGTGAAAAAGGTATTGTAGAAAATACAACAACACACGAGCACGATAGAACTTATGAGAATGAAGGCAGTAGAGATTTAAGTCCTATGGTTCAAATAAGTATTAAAGAGTATGATAGATTAAAAGAGCAAAATAAGTATATTACAGACCCTACTTTAATTGGCATGATAGATAAGTTAGAGTTTTTTGTAAAAGAATTAAGAAAACATATAGTAAGAAAATTATAATGAAAAGATGGATACTAGATAATTTACCTACAATATGGATAATTGCTATACTTATTTTTGGTATAGTTTTGTGTTTAAATCAAGTAGGATATGAAAAAGAGTTAGAACAAATTTATGAAAAGATTAATAGAGTATAAAACGGTAGAAAAATTTAAATTAGACACTTGGGCATTTATAGTGTTTTTTATAATATGTGGAGTGATAGCACTATGGTAGAAGATAGAGGTTCTTTAGATTTAACATTTCAAATAGAAAGTAAAGACAAAGAGATTGCCGATTTAAAACACGATAATAAATCACTTGCCAAACAAGTTGATGATAAAACGGAAGAAATTAAAGCATTAAAAATGAAGTTAGAAATGCTTGACAATAAGTCTTCAAAGTGATATAATAATACTATGAAAAAAATAATAATAGCATTTTTAGTATTATGCTTTACTACTACGGTGGGAAATACTAATGAGAATAAAACTTACACGCCAAAAGAAACATTAAAGGCGTTTTCAGAAATACCTGGCAAAGTTGCCAATCATATTTCTAATGAAAAACAAGAGATAATTGAATATCAAAAGAAAAATTGGGCAGAAGGTAAAGCACAATTTGCTAAAAATATTGCAACTATTAAATCTTGGTTTGTTAAGAATTAGTCTTATAAATAATAACATACGAAATATACAGATACAACAATATACAATTAACATACAAAGGAACATATGAATACAAGTATAGCGGCCTTAAAAAGGTCAAAATCAAACCTAGATACTCTAGTCAGCGAACTTAATAAAGTTGCTGAACCACAAAAACAAAAACAATCATACTCCGATGACAGATTCTGGAAACCTGAATTAGATAAATCAGGTAACGGTTACGCTGTTTTCAGATTTTTGCCTGCTGTAAAAGGTGAAGACTTACCTTGGGCAAGACTATGGTCTCATGCTTTTCAAGGACCTGGTGGTTGGTACATTGAAAATAGTTTAACAACACTAAACAAAAAAGATCCAGTAAGTGAATCAAATAGTTTACTATGGAACTCTGGTGTTGAAGCAGATAAAGAGATTGCAAGAAAGAGAAAAAGAAAATTATCTTACATTGCTAATATCTTAATCATCAATGATTCTAAACATCCTGAAAACGAAGGTCAAGTAAAACTTTTCAAGTTTGGTAAAAAGATATTTGATAAGATTACTGAAGCAATGAAACCTGAATTTGAAGATGAGAAACCTATCAACCCATTTGATTTCTGGGAAGGTGCAAACTTTAAACTAAAAATTAGAAAAGTTGATGGTTACTGGAATTATGATAAATCAGAATTTGATAGTCCGTCTGCTATAAAAGATAATGACGAGGCTATTGAGCAAATTTGGGGCAAACAACACGCTCTAAAACCATTTCTTGCTCCTGATAACTTTAAATCTTATGATGAGTTAAAAGCGAAACTAGATAAAGTTTTGACAGGTTCAAGAAGTACTGGCACGGCCGAAGATGTTGCGATCCCACCTGTGACAAATGTGGCTCCAGTGCGAACAGAAACAGTTGATAATGCGTCAACTTCAACAGTTGCTGATGAGGATAGTGATGAAACATTATCTTACTTTAGCAAATTGGCTGAAGAGGACAATTAATCTCTCCACCTGTTTCTTATGGGGTAGGGTGCAATACCCTACCTCTCTATATTATAAATACAAGTGCGACATTATGAAAGAAGTTTTGAGATATCAAATCATATAAAGGAGATTATATGGAAATTATTAATAAAATAAAAGACTGGTCAAGTGCTTTAGCAGATGTAGGTGTTTCTCTTATTGCATTAGGTATTGTTTTAGAAGTTTTATTTAGCGGACAAAATGTACCTTTCTGGCCTGACATTAGCGTGATAGGCAATGTACAATCAATTATTGCAGGATTTTCTGCTCAAGGTTTAGTTGGTTTAGTTGCTGTTTGGGTACTATACTCAATATACACTAAAAAATAGTAATAATTTAATATAATGTGATTATAAGGGGTGCTTCGGCACCCCTTTTTTTTAGCGTGCTACAATGATTTCTTATAAATATTAGTGTAATTGGAGAGAAAATGAAAAAATTAGTAATAATATTATCAGTATTTTGTCTATGTTCTAGCGTAAGTGCATCCGAATTAACTTTTGAATTTGGTAGTCCTTCGTTTTCAGGTAATGGAAAATCATCACACTATCTTACAATTGAAAATATAGAGAAGACTAGAAAAGACGCTATTAAAGCTGCTGACAAAGCTGCGAAAGAAAAAGCAGAAAACGAAGCAAAGAATACAGCGATTGCTAAATTTAAAGCAAACATAGAAGCAAGATTTTATACTGCTCTTGCAAAACAAATTACAGACAATGTATTTGGTACAGATGGTCTACAACAAGACTCTGGTACATTTACATCACCTATTGGTGGAGAAGTAGTCACTTGGACTACACCATCAGGCACAGGTAATGTAGTGGTAACGGTAACAGAAGACGATGGTACGGTAACTACATTTACAATGCCTAAAGAGGATAACTCGTAATGTTTAAATATATAGGAATATTTTTACTATCTTTAATGTTAGTAGGTTGTGCTTCTAATAAAGCAAAATTTGATATAAGAACACAAACAGTTGCTTATAAAGATTTATCTAATATACAATCACCTGAAGGTGAACCTATTATAATTGCTGTCTATGACTTTTTAGACATGACTGGTCAAAAGAAACCAGGTGGTAACTTTGCGTCAATGAGTACAGCAGTTACTCAAGGATCATATCAATTACTAATTAAAGCATTACAAGACGCAGGTGAAGGTAAATGGTTTAGAGTTGTAGAAAGAACAAGTTTACCTAGTCTATTACAAGAGAGAAAACTAATTAGATCAACAAGACAACAAGTTAATGGAGAAGGTGCAGAACCTTTACCACCATTATTATTTGCAGGTGCATATATCACAGGTGGTATTGTAGGTTATGATTCAGATATTAAATCAGGTGGTTTAGGTGCTAGAATTTTAGGCATACAATCAAATAGACAATACAGACAAGATATAGTCACAATTATATTAAGATTAGTAAATGTACAAACAGGTGAAGTAGTTTTAACGACAACTGTTGAAAAGACTATTGTTTCTACAAGTGTTGGTGGTGATATATTTAAATATTTTGACGCTGATACATTGTTGTTAGAAGTAGAAGCAGGTTATGCTAGAAACGAACCAGTGACTTTTGCAATAAGAAAAGCAATTGAAAAAGGTGTAGTAGATATAATTAATTTAGGTGTTGATAAAGGTCTATGGGAATTTGAACCTATCAAAGAGGTAGAAGTACCAGAAATAAAAGACTATGTTGATACTGATATTGTAGTTGGTCTTGGTGAAGAAGGTGTAGAGAAAACTTACGAAGATTATCTAATAGAAAAAGAAAGAGCAAAAGAAGAGCGTAAGAAAAAAATACAGGCTGAAATACAAGCCGAAAAAGAGTGGAACGAATTAGACAAACAAACGGAGGAGAATGCTGATGAAAAAGATAATGATGGCGATAGTGATTCTTCTAGCGACACTAACTAATAGTTTCGCAGGTAATTCCGTATATATTCAACAAGATAACCAAAATGTAAATGGATCCATCTACATAAAACAAGATGGTACTGGCAATAAGTTTGGTATATCTACCTCAGCGCCTTTTATAATCAATGGTGCTAATCTAACAGTTATTGTAAAACAAATAGGCGATAATAATATTGCTACAGACGCCAATCACGATACTTTCTATGGGTCTAATATGACCTTTGATTATATTGCAACAGGTGATTCAAATATATTAAGACTTGATTTAGATGACACAGGTGCAGATGGACACTATTACGATATAGATATTACAGGTAACTCAAACATAGTAGAGTTAGATTCAAATACAAGTGATGATATACAAGATACTCACATAGATTTAGATATTAAAGGCAACTCAAATGATTTTTGGGCATATGTTAGAGGTGATTCACATTTCTTATATGTTCTTATGTCAGGTGATTCAAATGATGTAGAATTTTATGGTGCAACTAATTCAACAGGTATGGTTGGTTCTAGTAAGGCAAATGTTATGATTGGTCCTGATGTAGAGTCACATGGTATCTTTGCAGATACAAGTGGTGATGAAGGTGCTACGATTGATGTTTATATAATTGGTTCTTCAAATACTGTACACATGGCAAGTTGGGGTGCAAATAATTATCAAGTGCATGATGTAATAGGTGATTCAAATATTTTAGATGTTCATCCAGACGCTGTAGGTTCTCATGTTAGAATGATACAGTACGGCGATAACAACTACATGAAAACGGTTACAAGTGGTAACAATAATGTTTACAGATATTATGGAAGTGGTGGTAATAACAACGCACAGGTTTATATTTACACTTCAAATGCAGTTGTTGAATTAAAACAAACAGGTGGTTCTAACACTGCTCACTTAACAGTAAATGGTGATTCAATTTATGATTACACTTTACTTGTTGACCAAGACGGCTCAGACAACTGTACATATAGTTTCAATAGAAGTAATCAAACAGCAGACACAACTGTTCAGTTAAACAATTCAGGTTGTTAAAATGCGAAATCTTTTTTTCATAGTATCATTTCTGGTACTTTTCTGTACCAGTGTTCTTTCACAAATAACAGGTCCTAAAGTTGGCGAAATAACAGGTCAAATGGGTACGACTTGGAATGAGCGTGATGGTGAAACTCAAAACACTTCTATGGGTTATGAGTTGCAGATGAACGACTTTTTACAAACAGGTGAAGATGGTGGTATGATATTAAGTTATGTTGATGGCACGAAGTTTACAATGGGACCTAATACAGAAAAAACAATTGATGAATTTGCTTTTGATACAAGTAAAGTGCCAATAGAATTAGCAATGAATGTAACCGTAAATGTAGGTTCTTTTACTTACGAATCAGGTTCAGTATCTAATTTAGGTGGTGAAGTTAATATTAATGCTGGTTTCGCAACGGTTACCGTACAAGGTACTGCTTTCTCAGCAACAGTAGAAACTTCAGGTGTAGCAACGATTACTTTATTACCAGATAGTGATGGTGCAGTAGGACAGGTAACAGTATCAACAGACGCAGGTTCTCAAACAATTACTAATGTTTACAATTCAGTTTCGGTTACATCAAACGATTTAACACCTACACCACCAAAAATAGAAACTAATAAACAAGATATCATTGAGTTAGATAAATTTGAAGAAGAAATAAAAGATGAATCAATAAAAGAGTTTGGTGATGTTGATAGTAAATCTGAAAAAGCACAAAAAATGGAAGAGGCGATTATAAGTGAAGAGGCAAGTATTGTAGAAGATAATAATGCTATTGTTGCTACAGATATGTCAGTTAGTGAAGCAGACTCAATGATTGAAATGGAATCTAAAGAAGAAAAAGGTTTAGACTCAACAGTAGAAGCAGAAGTTGATACATCTTACTATGATGAATGGGAAGATGATTTAAAAGAATGGGGTTATATAGATGAAGATAATCAAATTTCAGTATGGGATGCTGAAGGTGAAAAAAGTATGGATTGGGATGACGCTAAAAAAATGTATGCAGAAATGGATCAAGCATATTTTGACGCAATAGGTTGTTCAGATTGTACTTGGGATAGTGTTGATTGGGATAACATAAATTGGGATGAAGTTGATTGGGATGCTTATGATGAGGCATATAACGAAATTTTATCTGACTATGGTTTAACTTCTTGGAATGTTGAAACAGAATCGGTTGATGTTGTTGAAGAAACAAAAGAAGAAACCGAAGTTGATTTAGCCGAAGGTTATAGTTGGGAAGATTTTGCAATGGATGACGCTTACTATAGCAATTCTGAATATATTGCTCAAGGTGGTCCTCCTAAATTAACAGTAGAAAACTATTGTGTGTACAATGGTTACGAAGACTACTGGTGTAACCAAGAGTATATTGATTACTTAAACGAATGGTACAAAGATGACTGGGATTTAAAAGTAACCTTTGATAGTTGGGATAAGAAATCTAAAAAATTATTTGCTAAGATGTACGGATGGTGTGGAACATATCCTAATTGGGAGATGTGTCCTGACCAACCTAAACCTTGGAAGATGAAAGACTTAAAGAAAAAATACATTGGAGAATGGTCTTGGAGTGATTGGGATGTTTATTGGGACGCATTATTTGATTGGTGGTACACAGGTTACGATTATAATAATGAAGATACAGAATCAAATTGGGAAGATGAATATGCTTATGAAGATGATTATGATATAGACGCTGAATTAGAGTTATGGTTAGCAGATATAGATAACGAAGAAGATTGTACTGCTTGGGGATATTATTGGGATAAGGCAAACTCATCTTGTGGTACCGAGTGGGTTGATAACTCGGCTGCTGAAACAGAAATAACTGCTAGTGGTGAAACATTAAACTATACTACTGGAGATATTACACAAACTTTAACTACAACAGATGGAGTTACAGGTGCAACTTCATCATCAACACAAACAGGAAGATACTCTACTTTAAATAACGACTATGACGCAACAGCAACCGAGAGTGGTGATTACACAATAGTTAATAGATACAACGATAATCATAGGGCATATATTAAAGTTGATACTGATAAGACTGCCGATATTCAAATATTACAAGATAAAGAAGCACAAAATATAGATGTTGGTGATGTTATACCTCCTGGATATCCTGAGATAACAATAATACAAACAGACTAAATAGTATTATGAACAAATTTACATCCACATGGGCAGTGGTTGTAAGCGTGATTATATTATTAGGATTAAAGTTTTATAATCCCTTACCTCTACAAACCCTACAATTAAAAACATTTGATTTATACCAGAAGTTTGGTACTAACTACAAGTCTAAAAGTCTTGTATTGTTAGATATATCAGACGAGGCATTAAAGAAGCAAGGTCAATGGCCTTGGAAAAGAGATATACTAGGTCGTACCATAATCAATGCATATAAAAATGGTGCTGCTTTAGTCTTTTTGAATGTAGTATTTGTTCACAAAGATAGACTAGGTGGTGATGAAATGTTTTTAAAGATGATAAGTAAGTACCCTATCATATTAACCGAAACAAGTCAAGCAAAAAACCTGAAAAGCATAGAACGAAAAGCACTTGCAATAGGTAATGTAGAAGTGCCTATTGATGTTGATGGTACTATACGAAAATTACCGCTTGACAAATCTGTCCCAAGTGTTATAATGAAAGTAATAAAATTCCCAATACCAGAACAAAAAGAAATATGGATTGATTTTAGACATCATATACCTAGAATAGACTATGCAGATAAAGACTGGTCATCTATGAAAGGTAAGATTGTATTCATAGGAACTACATTTAAAGGTTCTACTTTTGTTCTCACACCTGACGGTCTTAAAAATACACACGAAATTATGGCATTGTCAACAGAAACTTTGCTATCAGGTAAGTTTATTACAAGACCTGATTGGATGCCAATCGCAGAATGGGCAACCTTAATAATAGCATTAGGTTTCTTTTTGTTAGTTATACCTAGAGTTGGGTTGTTGTGGTCAGCATTGTGTCTAGTAGGTTTCTATTTTGATATCGCAGTTGCTAGTGGTTATCTATGGTCGTCAAGAATGATACTTACAGACTGGTCATCAATTGCAGTAATAGGAAGTATAGTATGGGCACACTTGATATACAATAATTTTGCAAGAGAAAATAGATTAAAGTTGCAGATTAAAAAACAATTTGAGCATTATCTTGCACCTGCTATGGTTAAGAAACTACAAGACAATCCTAGTCTATTAAAACTAGGTGGTGAAACTAGAGAAATGACTTTTTTATTTTCTGACATAAGAGGTTTTACACCTATTTCAGAAAAGTATAAATCAGATCCACAAGGCCTTACAAAACTTATCAATTCATTTTTAACACCAATGACTGATATTGTATTAAAGTCAGGTGGTACAATAGACAAATATATGGGTGATTGTATTATGGCATTTTGGAATGCACCATTAGACTGTCCTAATCATCAAGAAAAAGCAATACTTGCTGCTTACAAAATGAGAGAAAAAATGAGAGAGTTAAAATTAGGTTTTAATATAGGTATTGGTATAAACACAGGCACAGCAGTTGTAGGTAATATGGGTAGTGAACAAAGATTTGATTATTCAGTATTAGGTGACGCAGTAAATCTAGCAAGTAGATTAGAAGGTCAAAGTAAAGAATTTGACACAACAATTGTGATAGGCGAAGACACATATAACGCAGTTGAAAAATTACATAAGAGAATGTACAGATTAGGGCGTGTTGTAGTTAAAGGTAAATCAAATAAGGTCGCAGTATATTCAATAAAGTAATATAAATAGTAGTATGGCAACGGTATTTGATAAGATATTAGACACTACAACAGGTCGTAAGTCATATGACTGGTACAGAAAAAAAGTACGGTCAATGACAACGCCAAGTGCTAGAACTTTAATTAGTCAAGGAAAAGCAACGATAAGACCAAAGTATGGTATTATGAACTTGTTTGGTTATGACCCTAAACATAAAGCGACATTACCTTATTATGATACTTTTCCTTTAATCTTTCCTTTAGAACCAGCAAGAGGTGGTTTTATAGGACTAAACTTTCACTATTTACCTTATGGTGCTAGAGTAGCATTTTTAAGAAGTTTAGCAAATACTACAACAGATAAAAGATTTGATAAAAAAACAAGATACAATATTAAATGGCGAAACAATCAGTATATGAGAAAAACAGCTAAACACTATTTGTTTAATCAAGTGAGATCATCATTTTTAAATATACCAGCAGATGAAATGGCAATTGCAATATTTCTACCTGTTGCAAGATTTAAAAAAGGGAGACCATACTAATGGCAATATTTAGAGCAGGTAAAAGAATAGGACCATTTGATATACGAGGTGGTATATCAAGAGGTGATTATAAATCTAGTGCTTATCATAAAACAGATAAAGACCCTAGATTTAAAATGAAAGCAAATACTGATAATACTATTGGTCGTTTTAGATCAGCGATGGCGTCAGCAGAAGGTTATGCTAGACCAGCAAGATTTGCTATTAGAGTTTTTCCACCTACAAATTTAAGAGATCAATTAGGACTAACAACTGGTGCTGTTTATAGTAATGGACAAGTTAGATTATCTAGTGACGCATTAGGTAATATGAATGGTCCTGACGCAGGATTTGACCAACCAGTTAGTGGTAAATTTATGAATGACTTACAATCTACATACGGTAGACAAGTAAATATACATTGTGATTCAGTACAAATGCCTGCTAAAGAATTAGAAACGCAAGATGTTCAATATGGATCAGAACCAGTAAGAAGTATGGTACAAACACATACATATACAGGTCTAATAGAAGCAAGTTTTTATGCAGATAAATATTTAAGAGAAAGACAATTTTTTGAAGCATGGCAAAAAATGGCAGTGGGTGCTCACACACATAAAGCAAACTATTATGATGATTATGTGGGTAAAATGCATATATATCAATTAGGTGCAGATAGTGAAATTAATAGAGATATGCCTTCTTATGCAATTGAAGCAATGGAAGTTTATCCTAAAACAATAGGTACAATAGATTATGCTTATGCTAAAAGTAATGAGATTGTAAAAGTTAATATTGGATTTGCATATAAGTATTGGCGTAATCTAGGAACAGATACATCTAGTTTATCGTTTGGCAGACACACACAAGCAGAAGCAAGAGTTAAAGCAAGAGATAGAGGTATGTTTGGTATGTTACCACCATCATTGCAAAGATCGGCTAGAAATGTTTTTAGTCAAGGACGGACAGTATGGAATCCGATAGGGAGAATATTTAATGGTAAAGTTTTCCCACCATTTACATAATTTTATATAATAAGGAGGATAAATTATGGCATTACCAAAACTGACAACTCCAACATATGAGTTGGAAATACCATCAACGGATGAAAAGATTAAGTATCGACCGTTCTTGGTAAAAGAAGAAAAGATACTTATGATGGCAATGGAAACTAAAAATGAAAGTGACATTGTTCAGGCAGTAAAAGACATTGTGACTGAATGTACTTTTAATAAAGTAAATTTAGACATTATGCCTATGTTTGATGTAGAGTATATATTTTTAAACATAAGAGCAAAGTCTGTGGGTGAAGTTTCTAAATTGAAACTATTATGTCCAGACGATAAAAAAACTTATGCTGATTGTGAGGTTAATTTAACCGATGTAAAAGTACAAGTAGAAGAAGATCATACTAACAAGATTGAGTTAGGTAATGGTACAGGTATGATAATGCAGTACCCTACAATTAACTCATTTAAAGATAGTGGTATACGAACAATTACACCTGCTAATATGTTAGATGTTATTGGTTCTTGTATTTTACAAGTATATGAAGAGGATGGTAAAAAGGTTTACGATCCTAAAGATCAAACTAAAAAAGAGTTGACGGAGTTTATTGAACAATTAAATACTGGTCAATTTAGGGATGTACAAAAGTTTTTTGAAACTATGCCTAAATTAAAACATGAGATTTCAATAAAGAATCCAAAGACTAAAAAAGAGAGTAAGATAACGCTGACTGGTCTTAACGATTTTTTCGGGTAGCCCTTTCACATGATAGTTTAGAGAATTATTATAATACTAATTTTTCTCTAATGCAACATCATAATTATTCTCTATCTGATTTAGAGAATATGCTACCTTGGGAAAGGGAGATATATGTGGATATGTTAATCACATATATTAAGGAAGAAAACGAAAAAGCAA
>VTLG01015281.1_pt1 | contig 13608 bp, 18 predicted proteins | sample 4694571 | NCBI WGS metagenome assembly VTLG01 (sample SAMN12604809, study PRJNA352737) | marine metagenome | biome: ENVO:00000447; feature: ENVO:00000209|ENVO:00000569|ENVO:01000036; material: ENVO:00002151; isolation source: viral sequences binned using virsorter ...
AGAAAAAGAAAAACAGCTGAAACAAAAACAAAATAACATGAAAAATTGTAATTGTCAAATATGTAAATGTAGTACTAGCTGTTCTTGCCAGTGCTGCGATTGTTAAAAAAAATAATATGGAAAATTTTGATGCACATAAATGGTTTAAAAAACAATATTTAGAAGAAGCTAACATAGAAGAACAATCTGATTTAGTATCAAGAATGGAAGGTTTAGTTAATACAGTAGAATATCAAAAATTTATAGATTCTTTAGATAATTTATTAGATGATTGGTACATGGAAGGATTTGAAAAAGATGATGTTATTGAATTTATGAGTAAAATTATACCATCAAATTAAAAAACTCGCAAAGATAATAAACCCCCCGATATTTATATCCAAATAAAAAACAATTAAAATGAACGAATTTGATTTAAGAAACTACCTTTATAATAATCCCTTAATGGAGAAAAAAGAAGACTCTAAAAAAGGAAATAAAGAAGAACAAAAACGAATGGAAGGTGCTATTCGTGACGATAGAGATCATATTAAAGATCTAAAAAAAGATATTGAAGATAACGAGAAAAAGTTAGCTAAGCTTAAAAAAGACTTTAAAAAAGATGTTAACGAAGATGCTCGTACTGATGCCGAGGAAGAAGGCTATGAAGATGGTATTAAGGATGAAAAAGAAGATTTAAAAGAAACTTCTCCTAAACTAACTAAAGAAAGTCTTAAATCTATGATTCGAGAAAAAATTACTTCTATTTTAAACGAAGAATCTATTGAAGAGCAAGAAGACGTAGACGTTGACGAAGAAGAAGATGTTGATGTTGATGTTGAAAAAGATGTTAACGTAGATGTTGAAGATGAAGTAGACGTTGATGATGAATCAGTAGAATCTGACATTGAAGTTAAAACTGAAGTTCCAGGTGAAGATGCTGATACAGCTGCTGTATTAGGTCTTTTAACTAAAGCTCAAGAAGAAGCTAAAGGTATGGGAGATGAAGTATTAATGGATCAAATTGGTAATACAATTACTTATTTTACAAGAAAACACGTTGTTAAGGCGTCAAGTTAATTTATTTAATCATTTTAATTGAAAATTGTTATGGACTCAAATGAAATCTATATGAAAATGGCCGAGTTATGGACTGAGATGTCTTTAGAACACTCTAAACCAAGTAAAGCAGCTCATGGCCGAGCAAGAAGTGCTGCTACTAAAATAAAAAAATTGATTGCAGAATATAAAAAGGCATCAGTAGCTGAAGATAAAGCTTAAAAATTGAAAAAATCGGAGTTAAAGAAACATATTATAGAAGCCTTAACTCCTCAAGAGGCAGACAAAGTAGATTCTAAATATAAAGAAATCTATGGGGGAATGTTAAAAGGCAACAAAAGAAAGCTTATGAAATACATTGACCCAGAATCAGGCCGACCTAATCCCGACAAAGTAGCTTACGGTAGAGCAATCAAACTTATCCAAAAAGAATCCGCTAATTTAAAAGAAAAAGAACTTACTGCTGCTGAAAAGCGTAAAAAAGAAGACATTATAATGTCTCTTAAAAAACAAAAAGGAGGTAAAGACAAACTTGAACCTGCTGACTATGCTATAGCTACATCTAGAGCTAAAAAATTAGCTGAAATAACTGGTGATACCCGTAAAATGGAAGATTTATTATCTAAAATTCTTAGGGCTATAAATAACGTAGATAAAAGTCAAGATGATACTGAAGATGATGTTGAAGAACTAGATAAAAGTATTGATTACTTATCAGCAGCTTTAACAGATAAAGATCCTTTAGATATAGCTATTGATCAATCTACATTTGGTAGATTAGCTAAACCCGCAAATGAAGAAAAAACATTAGAACAAATAGATGCAATTATGGAAGAATCAGCATATGATAAAGGTAGACTTGAAAAAAAAGTTAAATCTATCTTAAAAAAAGAAGGTGGAGCCGTTGGCTTAAAACCACTAGTGGATGCAGCTAAAGAATTAGGTGCTAGTAAAAAAGATCTTATGGATATTCTTAAAAAAATGAAAGATGTTAAAACTCATAAAGATGGAGATATCATTGATACTGGTGGATTAAATGAAACTGGAATGGATAAAGCTAAAAAAAACATGGACATGTATAAAGATAAAAACAGACTAACAGAACTTATTAAAGCAGCTTTAATGGGTCCTATATCAGAAAAAAAACAAAGACCAGATTACCCAGATATAGATGGAGACGGTGATACAGAAGAGCCAATGGTTAAAGCAGCTAAGGATAAAGAAAAAGCTGAAGCAAATGAAAGCTTTGATTCACTAGTTAAAAAAGTAGACAAAGCAAAAGGCTATACTAAAAAAGAAGCTGAAAAAGTAGCAGGAGCAATAGCAGCTAAAAAAATGAAAGGTGCAGGTAAAGGACCAACTGCTAAACAAAAAGCAAGAATGGCAGAAACTATTCTTAAAGAACTTAGAGGTAATTTAGCAGGTATATCAGAAATAGAAATGACAACCCCAAATAACCCAAAATTAAAGGATAAAGATGGTAAAGAAATTAAACAACATGATGAATTAGAAGTTGATGCTACGGAAAATACCCCTGAAAAATATATTAGCACTCTTAAAAAATTAGGATATAATGTAGATATGGATTGGTATAATTCACAAAAAAAATAACATTTAATCCGATTTATAGCTAAGTGACTTAAAATATAATAAATGACCAAAGAAGAGTTAAGAGATAGAATAAAAGGACTAGCATTTGAAGTCATAAAGGACAGAAAAACCTCTGAAATTGAGGCTGTTAAATATGACGAGCTAACTAAATTTCCTGAATTAAAGGAAATAATAGTATCTCTTTTAACTGCTGAATTTGGTAATTTTTTAGCTTCAATAGATTGGGTAGCACCAAGACCAACTACATTTAGAATTAACTTACAAAATGATGAATCATTTTACTTAATATGGATGGGTAGAAGTTGGATAGCTCAAATTGAAGGTAAAAAATACTATTTACTTAATTTACCTGAAGAAGAACGTGCTGCTGAAGCAATTGCTCGTTTATTAAGGTATGGTCCACCTCAAAAAGAAGATGAAGCAGGAGAAGATGATGCAGGATTTGGTGATGCTGGTGGTGAAGAAGCCGGTGGAGGAGAAGAAGTAGATGTAACCGTAGATGATACAACTGATGTAGAAGTAGAAGCATAAAATTATGGAATTTGATTTACTAAAATATCTTAAAGAAGGAATGTTACATGAAGCGGCAATGGCTTGTCCTGTAGCAACTCAAGATTTAGAAGTAAACACTAAAAATAGAGATGCTTCTATAAAAGCAGATTATATTAAATATGGTCCACTAAATGTAGATGAACCAGGAGATTATTGGGAAGACTTAGCTGAATATTGGAATACAACAGTAGAAGCAGCTAAAAAATCACTTTGTGGGAATTGTGTAGCATTTGATATTTCACCTAGAATGGAAGAATGTATGCCGGGCCAAGTATCAGATGATAGTGGTAGATTAGGATATTGTTGGATGCATAATTTTAAATGTCATTCAGCTAGAACTTGTAGAACTTGGGCTAAAGGTGGTCCTATTACAAAAGATAGTATATCTTATGATTGGCAAGAAAGAAAAGAAAAATAATATGGATGTAATAAATAAGTTTTTAAAACAATATTCATATAAATTTGATAAAGGATATCCTGACATGGATAATCCCAAGGATAAAAATCTTTTAGAACATTTATTAAAACAAATTATATCAGAGGATGAAATTGATGACGTTAAAGTAGATATTAGTACTAAGGAAAAAATTAAAATAGATTCACCTACTAGAGGAGGATCTAAGCTTTATGATGATACTATTAAATATGCTTTAGCTAAAGATAAAAATGATTGGAAAAATACTTCTATACCTGAAGTAACAGGTAAATATCCTTTTACTGGTAATTTTGGAAGATCTTTTGAAGTAAAAGTAAATTCTCAAGATATGCCTGTTTGGAAAGCTCTCTATCCAGTTAAACCACCTAAAGTAGGTAAAGAAATAGGAACACCTGGATCTTTAGCTGTAGGAAATGGAGAAATAGCTTTATATTGGTTATATAATTATTCTAATAATGGTGTAACTGTTGAAGAAGGTAGAGAAGGAGACAATCCAGATTTAAGATTTAACAATGTAGGAGTAGAAGTAAAAGCTTACGATAAACCAAAAGGTTTAGTTACTGTAGGTAGATATGGAGAAGATAAAGAAACTTTAGCTTTATTAAGTATTATTTTTGGGATAAATGCTTTATCAAATATTTTAGGAGATGAACCCCCTAAAAAAACAGTTAATCCAACTAATTTTGATGGTGCTGGTTTAAAGGATGCTATGCAAAAATTTATTGAATTTAGAAATTTAGAAGGCTTAGATGATTTAGCTAAACAATATCCTGTTTTTAAAAGCATACAAGCCAATATACAGTCTTTAACTTCAAAAGTAGGAAATTTTGATGATGCTGAAACTGGGGCTAGATTAGTAGCTATACGTTTACTAGATGCAAAATTAGGAAGAAAACCAGGAGATGGAGGATTTTTAGCCAATGTGTTAGATAATGGTGATATAATATTCTTTCAAATAGGTTTAAAAGCTTTAGAGGATAATACTGAATTATTATCTAATTTTAAAGTATCTCAAAGTGCAATAAAAACTTATTTTTCTAAAATATTTGGATCATGACACGCCTACAAACACTAATAAAAGAAGTACTATCACAACCTAAAAAAAAGGATTGTGGGTGTGGTTGTAACGATTGTGGGGGTAAAGCACCTATCCTAACCGAAGGTAAAGTAAAACACCTAATATCAGAAGGTTTACAATACCACATGGATAAAAAAATCCAACTACATGAATCAGTATACAGAATAGGATCCGAAAAACATTTTGAGCTTATAAGAGAAGCAAGAGCACTATGGGTAAGAGGTATAATAAATGTATCTAAAGATGATCAGGCAATATTAGAAACAAATTTAGGTCATTTTGGAATGTATGAAGGTGAAGAAGTACCTTTAGATATGCCTATGGTAAATGAAGAGAATAAATTCCCAGATTCTTTCACTGTAAAAGATACACTTCATTATACCCCTGAAATTGATGGTAAACCAAAAAAATTATTAAAAGGAACTTATTTTCTTAGAAATACTCAAGGAGATACAGCAGTATACTTTAACCAAGCATTTAAATCAGAAGTTGAAATAGATAATGATGATATTTTTAATTTTAAGAGGTTAAAATCTAATATTAAAATTGATGAAGCTAAAAAGAAAAAGAAAAAAGACCCCCCAATAGGCAAACCAAAACGAGGCGGATCCAAAGCATACTATGTATATGTTAGAAACCCCAAAACAAAACGTATTAAAAAAGTTTCATTTGGTTCAGGTGGACTAAGAGCAAAAATTAGAAATAAAAAGGCAAGAAATGCTTTTGCAAAACGTCATAGATGTTCTGAAAAGAATGACAGAACAAAAGCATCTTACTGGTCATGTAGATTACCTAGATATGCAAAACAACTAGGTTTAGGAGCAAATATGAACACATTTTGGTAATATGAATTCATTGCAAGAAAATAGAATTGAAGGTCTAATTAGAGAAAAACTCTGTAAAAAGGGTGAAGCTTACCGCAAACGTAGAATAGCAGCAGGAGAAAAATCATCTGCTTACCTATCTGGCCGTGCTGTTAAAGTATGTAAAGGTCAAATGAGTGGTAAAAGCAAAAAAAAAAAGACTAACGAAATCATAGATAAAGTTACTGAATCTTTACGTGATTGGTTTAAGAAAGAGGACTGGGTTAGAATAGACACTCAAGGTAATATAGCAGGTAAATGTGGTACAATGAAAAAAGGTAAAGCCACTACAAGATGTTTACCTAGAAAAAAAGCACAATCATTATCTAAAGCAGAAAGAAAAGCTACAACAGCTAAAAAAGTTAGAGGTAGTAAAAAAGGAAAACAATTTGTAAAAAACACTAAAAAAGCTAAAGTTAAACTTAAAGAAGTTGATTACGATAGCATTTTTAGAGTTGAAGCTTATTTACTAACAGATTTATCTGATAGAGATCAAGGTGGTATTTTATCAGATATAAGATCATTACCAGGTGTAACAATAGTAGGTTCTAGAGATGTTTTAAGAAATCCATCTAAAGAAAAATCAATCCTTAGTATAAAAGTAGATCCATACCCATTTACAAAAATGGATGATATATCAGCTGTTGATTCAGTGGATTATATAACAGATGAAGTTAGAAAAATAGCTGGAGTAAAAGCATTTAAAATATTACAAAAATCATAATGGATCCTTACATCGATAAAGATACAACAAGAACATTCTCTAAAGATGTAGATCCAATGTCTTTAATATGGCACACAGACCAAGAAGACAGAACAGTAACAGTATTAGAAGGCAAAGGATGGCAATTTCAGCGAGATAATGAGTTGCCTTTGGAACTTAAAGAAGGAATTGATATATTTATACCAAAGGGCCAAATCCATAGGGTAATAAAAGGCTCTACGGATTTAAAACTAAAAATTAAAAAATGGAAAATTTAAACGAAGGCAAAAAGAAAGCATCAGCATACATGGCTGAACTAGCTGAAATTGATAAGCAATCAGCTGTTGTAGCTATGGAAGCTAAAATCAACAAATTAGCTGAAATGGTAGAAGCTAAAACCCAAAGATTATCTATGGTTCATGAAGATGAAAACTTATCTGAACTTATTGATAAGAAACGAGTTAAAATGATGGAACGAGAAATCAAAGAAATCGAAAGAGCTAAAATGAAGTTAGAAAAACTTTATGAAAAAATGACTGGTAGTAAGAAGAAAGAAATGGTTGATGAGGAAGAAAAAATGGATGAAGGTCATGGTATGGACAGTATGTACGATGAAGATGATTCAGTAAGCGAAGGTGGATATGGTTCAACTACTTATGAGGAAGATGATTCAACTTACGAAGAAGATGATATGAAAGAATCAACTAATGAAGAATATTTAAGAATGCAAAAATTAGCAGGTGTTATTTCTGAAGAAGAGTATAAAAATAGATTGAATGAAGCTGCTGGTGAAGATTTAGAATTAAAATCTTTAGCTAAAAAATTTATTCCTATTCTTAAGAAATATCAAATGGGAGTTCAATACCTTACAGATACTTCAAAATTTGATGTAAAACGCCCAGAGGATAAAGCTCATGATGTACCCGCTTTATTAGTAGTAAAAGATGGGGTATTACAAGTAGCTGTATACTTTATGAGTTTAGCATATGCTGGGGGTAAAAAAGATGAACTTGGGGATAATCCAAAAACTAGAGAAGTTGCTGAAAAAGAAGCAGCTAAACTGTATAAAGAACTTATAGCAGTTTTACCAGAAGGTGAATTTGAATTTAGATCAAAACCTGAAATGAATAGATTTGGAAATTATATACTCCAATTTAGAAAAAAATAGTAATAAAAACATCTAACCCGATTCATAGCCGGGTGACTTAAAAAATAATAATGACAGCTGTGGCGTCTCTAATTTGGAGACGCCACTTTTTTTTTGTATATTAACACTAAAATTAAATCAATAAATGGAGAAAATAGTAATTGTAGGTGCAGGCGTAGCAGGAATAAACGCAGCAACAAAATTAGTAGATAACAATTATAAAGGAAAAATTACAATTATAGATATGGGTAAAGACCCATATAACAGATTACCTGAAGAAGTAATGACAGGAATGTTAGGTGCAGGAGGATGGTCAGATGGTAAATTAACTTATCATACTGAAGTAGGAGGTCAATTATCAAAATATTGTGGAGAAGAAAAAGCAATGGAATTGATGGATCAGGTAATAAACAATTTTAAACGTTTCCATCCTAAACCAGAAGCAGTACAATGTTCAGATCCACAAGCAGAACCTGAATTTATAAAACCATATTTTGGTTTAAAACTATTTCCTGTGTGGCACGTTGGTACAGATTATTTACATGAAATAGGTAAAAATTGGTATAATTATTTAGTTGATAATGGGGTTAAATTTGTTTGGAAAACTAAGGTAACAGATATTGATTTTGATAATCAAAGAGTTTATGATTCATATTCTCATAATGGTTTTTATTTTGAATATGATAAATTAATATTTGGAGTAGGTAAATCAGGAATTGATTTTGGTAAACAATTAGCAGAACAATATGAATTACCAACCGAACCTAAAGCAGTGCAAATTGGAGTTAGATTTGAAGCACCACAACACCATTTCCAAAAGTTAATTGATATTTCATATGATTTTAAATTATATAGAAAATTTCAAGATAAAGGTGTTTCATTAAGATCCTTTTGTACTAATAATAATGCCGCTTATGTAGCAGCAGAACATACATATGGAGATTATAGTTACAATGGTCATGCTAAAAAAGATGAAGCATATCGTAATGATATGACTAATTTTGGCATATTAATGGAAATTAGAGGTATAGATAAACCATTTGATTGGTCAAGAGAAGCAGTTAAAAAACTACAAAAGAAAGGTAAAGGTACATTTTATTCACCTAATTCAAATAGAGTACCATCTAAAACATCTGAAGGCGATTATGTAAAAGTAGAAGTAGTTAATAGTATGTTATCATTATATGAGGCATTAGATGATTACGCTTTTTATATAGAAGATTTTATAGAAGATATGAAAAAGGTATTCCCAACATTAGGTAATGATTGGGGGATTTACATGCCTGAAGTTAAATATCTATCACCTGAACCACTAGTTAATTATGAAGACTTATCTTTAACTAAATATAATAATGTATATTTTGTAGGTGATGCTTTATCAGCAAGAGGTATCACAGTATCAGGAGCACAAGGAACATACGTTGCTGAAAGTTTAATTAAACAAAATAAATATGAGCAAGAAGGAAAAATTTTACGAGTACAAAACCATTAAAGTAGAAGGTGCTTTACACCATTTATTTAGAGAAGACAAAAATAAAAATTGGATACATCATAACACAGATGGTCCTGCTATTGAACCAGTTAATTCAGAGGATAGAAGCGTTTCTAAAAAGTATTATATTTTTGGATTTGAAAAAACTAGAGAAGAATTTAAAGAATATCAACAAAGTAAAGAAGGTTTACCTTGGTATAAGAACCCATCAATGAAAGCAGTAGCTAGATTTTGATATGTTAAATAATTTTATTATATTATCGTTATGAAAATAGGATTTTGTGGCACAATGTCTGTAGGTAAAACTACATTAGTAAATGCTTTAAAGGAGTTAGATGAATTTAAAGATTATACTTTTAGAACAGAACGTTCTAAATATTTAAGAGATTTAGGTATACCATTAAATACAGATTCAACATTAAAGGGTCAAACAATATTTTTAGCTGAACGAGCAGCTGAATTATTACAAGAAAATATAATAACTGATAGAACAGTTATTGATGTTATAGCATTTACTAGTTTAGCTGATTCAATTGATTTTAATGAGTTAGAAGATTTTGAAAATCTTGCTTCAAGGTTTATTGATGATTATGATTATATATTTTATGTTTCTCCTGAGGGTGTTAATATTGAAGATAATGGTGTTAGAGAAACAGATGCTAAATATAGAGATTTAGTTGATTTTAGTATAAATAATATATTAAATAGATATAGTTGGAAAATTAAAAATTTAGTAAAGTTAAAGGGTACTACTGAAGAGCGTGTTAGAGTTATACAAGAGACACTTTCTACTCAATATGTATAATAAATACTTTATAATGAAAAGATCTGAACTTAAAGAAGCAATCAAAGCAGAAATTACATCTGTACTATCAGAAGAAATGACTGATAAAGAAAGAGAAGATAAACTCCAACAAGCTAAAAGAGGTGGGGGAAAAGAAAAACCACTTAGAAAATTAGCTGCTATGGGTAAAAAGGCAGATTCTTTAAATGAAATTAGTTCTACTGAGGCTAATGCTCAATTAGAAGAGATAGAAGAATATCAAAAAAGCATAGCACAACTTGTAACTCAAGATTTAAAAAATGAACCTGACATAGATGCTTTTATTAGATTAGTATTAAATAATGTTAATAGAACTCTTACTAGAGTTAAAAATTTAAAGAAATTTAGAGGATTTCAAGTAACTTTTGCTGATATAAGAGAAGACGAAGAACCAACTAAAGCAGAATTAAAGAAAAAAGACTCAATAGCTACCATATCAAACAAACTTCAAAAATTAACAGCTAAAATGAAGAAAAAAGCTAAAGAGTTTAAAGAAGCAGAAGGTAAAGCCAAAGACAAGATTAAAGACGAGCTGAAAGACATGACAGCTGAAAAGAAAAAACTTGAAAAGTCTCTTTAAAAACATACAAACGGTTTTCATATTAATACTTGCTGTTGCCCTTATTTTAAGTTTTATATTTCGACCTTCTAAACCTATAGAAACTTATGAGAATGAAATAAACTTATTAAAACAACAAAATCAACAGTTATTATTATCAAATGATAGTATAAATTTTATTAATACTAAGTTACAAAAAGAAATTAATGTTATATTATATGCTATAGACAGCACTAAAGTTGCTTTAAAAGAAACTGAAAATAAATTAGAAATTTTAGAAAACAAAAGAAATGAAGTATCTACTATCATTAATAATATGGATAGTGATGATATTACCAATACATTCTCAAGTTATCTCAAGAGGAGAGGTAAAGGAAACAATTAACAGTAACGGAGATACTTTGGTAATAATGCATCTTGAAGACGCTAGAATTATTTTAAATGATTTGCTAGAGTATGAAATTGCTGACAGTTTATTAACAGTTTATAAAGAAAAAGATAGTTTAAATACTAACACTATTTCATTACAAAAAGATGTTATAACAAAACTAACTCAAAAATCTCAAAATCAAGAATTACAACTTGAAAATTTTCAAACATTATTAGACAATAGTAATAAAGTAATTGCATATAAAAATGATACTATTGACCAACAAAAAAAAGAAATTAGAAAACAAAAATTCCAAAAAATACTAGGCTTTTCTGGGTCTATACTTTTACCTATACTTACCCTCTTAGCATTGTTATGAGTGATATAAAAAAAATAATAAGACAAGAATATCTTAAATGTGCTTCTGACCCGATACACTTTATGAAAAAATACTGTTTTATTCAACACCCCCAAAGGGGTAGAATTCAATTTGCGCTATTTCCATTCCAAGAAAAAGTATTAAAATTATTTCAGGATAATCCTTATTCTATAGTTTTAAAAGCAAGACAGTTAGGTATTTCAACTTTAGTAGCAGGTTTTAGTTTATGGCTAATGATATTTCACAAAGATAAAAATATACTTTGTATAGCAACAAAACAAGAAACAGCTAAAAACATGGTTACCAAGGTAAAATTTATGTATGAAAATTTACCTTCATGGCTTAAAGTAGACGCTTCAGAAAATAATAAATTAAATTTACGTTTAAAAAATGGTTCTCAAATTAAAGCTACTTCAGCTGCTTCAGATGCAGGTAGATCAGAAGCAGTATCTTTACTACTAATAGATGAAGCAGCATTTATTGAAAATATAGGTGAAATTTGGGCTTCAGCACAACAAACATTAGCTACTGGGGGTGGTTGTATAGCATTATCTACTCCTTATGGTACTGGAAATTGGTTTCATCAATCATGGGTTAGAGCAGAAAATAAAGAAAATGACTTTTTACCTATTAGATTACCTTGGTTTGTTCATCCTGAACGAGATGAAGCATGGAGAAAAAGACAAGATGAATTACTAGGTGATCCTAGAATGGCGGCACAAGAATGTGACTGTGATTTTAGTACCTCAGGTGATGTTGTGTTTTATCCTGAATATATGGAGTTTTATGAAAAAACTTATATTAAAGAACCTTTGGAGAGGCGAGGAACAGATCGTAATTTATGGGTTTGGGAACCATGTGATTACTCAAGAGATTATATGGTTATAGCTGATGTAGCTAGAGGAGATGGTAAGGATTATTCTGCATTTCATATTATAGATATAGAAAGTAATGTACAAGTTGCAGAATATAGGGGACAATTAGGTACTAAAGAATATGGACATTTATTAGTAGGTATAGCAACTGAATATAACAATGCTTTATTAGTACCTGAAAATGCAAGTATAGGATGGTCAACAATACAAACAATAATAGATAGAGGATATGATAATCTTTATTATTCACCTAAAAGTGGAGAAGTAAGAGCTGATTCGTATTTTGATAGATATATGGATACTTCAAAAATGGTACCTGGATTTACAATGTCATCAAGAACAAGACCTATGGTTATAAGTAAGTTTCAAGAGTCAATATCTGATAAAGGTGTTACATTTTATTCTAAAAGATTATTAGAAGAAATGAGAACATTTATTTGGAGAAATGGTAGACCTGAAGCACAACAAGGTTATAATGATGATTTAGTAATGAGTTTTGCAATAGGTCAGTATATGAGAGATACTGCATTTAAATTTAAACAACATGGGGTGGATTTAACTAAAAGTATGCTTAATAGCATAGCTAAAAACAATAGTTCTTACACAGGAGTGTATAAATCTAATAAGGATAAAAATCCTTGGAAAATAGATAACCCCTACTCTAATGGAGAAGAAGACATTCGTTGGCTTCTATAATATTTATATAATATAAGAATATAATAATGGCAGATACTAGATTATTTTCAAGACTAAAAAGGTTGTTTTCAACCGATGTCGTAATACGAAATCAGGGAGGCAATCAACTTAAAGTTGTAGATATAAATAAAATACAATCCTCAGGTGAGTACCAAACAAATTCATTAGTAGATAGGTTTAATAGAGTATATTCTACCTCACCTACTTCTTTATATGGATATCAAAACAATTTTAATTATCAAACATTAAGACCCCAATTATATTCAGAATATGATGCTATGGATACAGATGCTATTATAGCTTCTGCTTTAGATATTATTGCTGATGAAAGTACTCTTAAAAATGATATGGGAGAAGTACTTCAAATTAGATCTGCCGATGAAAATATTCAAAAAATACTATATAATTTATTTTATGATGTTTTAAATGTAGAATTTAATCTTTGGCCTTGGATTAGAAACATGTGTAAGTATGGAGATTTTTTCTTAAAAATGGAAATTGCAGAAAAATTTGGTGTTTATAATGTTATACCATATAATGCTTTTCATATTGAAAGATTAGAAGGTCAGGATCCAAATAATCCTGGTGATATACAATATGCATTTGATCCTAATGGTTTATCAGCAGGTGGTTATGGTTATTATAATGTTCCTAATGCAAGTGATATAAATCAAAATTCTATTATATTTGATAATTATGAAATGGCTCACTTCAGATTATTAACAGACACAAATTTCCTTCCATACGGCAGATCCTACATAGAACCAGCACGTAAGTTGTTTAAACAGTACACTCTAATGGAAGATGCTATGCTCATACATAGAATAGCAAGAGCACCTGAAAAGCGCATCTATTACATCAACGTAGGAAATATTCCTCCTGCTGAAGTAGAAAACTTTATGCAAAAGACTATTTCAAAAATGAAACGTACTCCTTATTTGGATGAAAAAACAGGAGAATATAACTTAAAATATAACATGCAAAAC
>VTLG01008311.1_pt1 | contig 13605 bp, 12 predicted proteins | sample 4694571 | NCBI WGS metagenome assembly VTLG01 (sample SAMN12604809, study PRJNA352737) | marine metagenome | biome: ENVO:00000447; feature: ENVO:00000209|ENVO:00000569|ENVO:01000036; material: ENVO:00002151; isolation source: viral sequences binned using virsorter ...
TATAATATCTGCTGCTGCATCAACTGTTAAATTATTTGCAGAAACAGTTAAATCTGTTCCGTCACCTTCAATCTTTTCACCATCATTACCGAAAGTTAATCCTACATTAGCAGGAATATTAATATCAGTTGTTGCTGTTAAATTTAAATCAGCACTTGCACTAATAGTTAAATCTGTACCATCACCTTCAATTTTTTCTCCGTCATCACCAAAGGTCATGCCAATGTTAGCCGGTACATTTATATCTGCACCAGATGTTAAATATAAATCTGTGCCATCACCATAAATATATTCTCCACCTTCATCATTAAAGTATAATCGTTTAGTACTATCAACTACTATATCATCAGCAAATTTAAAGTGGTCTTCATCTTCCATCCAATATAAAACACCATCTGATGTTTCACCATCAAATGTTACTGTAATATCTGTACCTGATGTAGCATCACCAATAGTTATTGATGTGCCTAATAACTTAGTTACTGGCCCACCTTCTGCTGCAGTACCATCGTGAGTATGCCCTGTGCTAACAGCAAATGCTGCTAGTACCTGATTAAATTCATTATTTAAGTCAGCAGCCTCAATGACGTTTCCATCAACGATATTACTAGAGCTTTGTCTTGTATATGTTGCTCCCATTTATCTTCTTCCTCCCGGTGTAAATTCTAATTCATATCCTCGTAATGCCCAAGGATTTTTTGTACTTGTATCTGTTATTTTTAATGCAACTGCAAATCCAGAACCTTCTACTCCTTGTCTTGTTATAGGTAAATCTCCTTGTCCAAAAACGGCTGTTCCATATTTTCCACTTCCAAATATTGCACCACTACCTGATGTTTGTAACGAAAAAACATTTGGTTGTGGAGTATCACTATCATCATAATTGTAACGTACAAACATACTAGCATCAACTTCACCTTCTGGATTCCAGTTTACATTTACTCTCTGCATATTTTTTCTAACGCCGGGGTCACCCATTGTCATATCCGGAGACCTATATGTAGCTTCCATTGAGTAAGTATCACTTGCTCGTGTCCATACATTACCATTATCTTGTTTGTAGATATATCCATCATATCCACCAGAAATTGTTGTTTCTGTATTACTAATTAAAGCTGAATCACAACAAGCAACTTTTAATCCTTTAATATCAGCATATTCAAAACCCATAGCTTGAGTATTAGGATTTTGTTTTATTACTGCAATTAAACCTTTTGAACTCGATTCACCACCATTTGTTTGAGGATAAAATAAACGGTATTGAGATTTATTTCTTATAACTAATGAAGTTACATTATCATAACCAATATCATTTATTCTATCTTGTACTTGTTTAGAAACTGTACCTAATTCTACGTCACCAATTCTTGCTGTACCGGCAATAGTACGAATACCATCTGCTGCTAAAAATATAATATCACCACCAATTTCCTGTATTGAATGATGGGCTAATGTACCTATACCTTTAGCTACTTCGGCCTTAGCAAAATTACTTGAACTTGTTCCTGTTATTTTATATATACTACTTTCACAGAAAATGAATAATTCATCACGGAAAACTTTCATTCCAGTGATAACATCACCCATAATTATTGTACCACCACCAGTATCAAAATCATCTTCTGTGTAAGGGCCAGAAAACTGCAAAGTAGATGTTGCATTAGACATACCACCATAAAACATATGATTTGCAAATGATTTTACAAATTTAGGATTAGTTGGTGCCGTTCCTCCACCAGTTGCATTTATTATATCTTCTGAATAACTTGTATTTAATGTAAAAGCTGCTGCTTCTCCGGTAGCAATAATTATTTTATCATTACCATCAAAATTAAATCTATCAAAATCATATGTATTACTTGTGCCTTTACTTGTAGCTCTAGAAGTCCAACTTCCAGAAGTAGTTCCTGTTAATACAGTTCCACCTCTTGCTACTACAATAATATCATTAAATATAGCAGACATTTGTATTCTTTCTGTAGAAGCAGAAACTTGAGGAACTATAGTAGAATTATACTTTGTTGTTCCATTTATTCGTCTGTAACCACCCGAAATACTAGGTTCAAAATTTTGAAGTTGTAAAGCTTCACCCGGGTGCATAGCAAAAACATCTTTATTTAATACTAAGCCTCCCGCACAACTCACAACCATAGGTTTTTGTAATCCGGTATATGGCATTAGAATACTCCTGAACCTACTCTACCTCCATGATTAACTCTATGGTCTGTCATGTATGTTGCGTTATTAATATATTCAACACGTAATGATTTCATTGCTTCTTTAAATTCTCTATCTGCTAATTGTGCAGATTGTAAATCTGAACGTAAAATATGAGCATAATATTTAGCTCTATTTATTATTACATCTTTAAATCTATCATCTAAATCCATTGTATCGCCATGTGCAGATAAATCAGTATGTACTTTCCAATATTCATATTGAATTGTGTAATTACTTTTATCTGGAACTGGTGATAAACCAAATTTTTTATCTTGTGTTGGATAAACTATACTTGGTGTCCCATAAGAATCAGAATCATTTGTTAAATCAGTTTCTAAATACTTTTTATTCCAATCATCATATGTTAAATATTTTAATTTACGAACAGGGATATTTTCCGATATACGAACATAATCTATATCTAAATTTGTTGATGTTACAGTATTATTTAATGTTATATAAGTTGTTTGTGCTGTTGCAGTAAATGATGTATCTAAAACTGCACCTGCTCCAAAATCTTCTACAGTTAATGTTGTACTTAAATTTGTTGTATCTTCTGCTGAAGTTCCTACTTGAACTTTTAATGCTTGTCCTGCACTATGAGAATCAAATGCTCTAACTTGTAATTTATAATCTTTATTTTTTACAGTAGAAATAGATTGATAGATAGCATAATCATTTAATCTTGCTCTACCATTACCACCACTGTTATAAGCAGCACTTCCTGAACCTGCTATAGTAGTCCAACTACTTATATCAGAGGTAAATTCACCATTAGTAACTAATTCTTTAGGAACTAATCTAAATGTCTGCCAATCTATTTTTCTGTATGCTTTATCTGTACTTTGGGGAGATGCAGATGAAGGTAAACTATATGTTCTTTGTCCTGCATTTGTATCTTGAGTAGTTGATAAGTATAAATCTGGTATCTCCGATAAACCATTATATACTTCATGCATGGCTTTTAAAACAAACTTTTTAACGGATGTTTGAATACCTCTACTACTTGAAAAAGTAGAAGATGTTAATTCTGATTCGTTAAGCTCGTTTAATACGTTATTTGTTAAAGTTAAATAAGTTGTTGCCATGTCTCCCTTTTTTTATTATACACAAAATTAGCCTTTTGTCAAGGTTTTTCTTGTTTTGTTCTTCTTGACTTTTGAACCTTTATTATACTTATCCGCCCACTCCCTAGCTAATTTAGGTTTTTTTGCAAATAAGTATCTTTTTTGTTTTTTTGACTTGAAAGGCATTAAGCCCCACAAGAATCACATCCATCTTCACAGACGCATTTATCTTTATCACAACCACATATAGGACAGCATTCCGGCATTAATAAAAATCCTTTGCACTTTGTTTTTTTATTTTACCTGAAATTTTTTTAGGTTGTTCTTTTTTTTTCTCTACTTTAGGTTTAGTAAATATTTTCCAAAATGCTGCAGATAATCCATAAGGGTCATCATGGGGGTATCCAATACAATTTAATTCTTTAGTTGCTTTCATTATATTTTTCCTCTACTACTATTTAATAAATCTAATATTTTATCTAATTTAATTTCCAGTTGTGATACTTTTTCTTTTAATTCAGATGTATCATCATATAATGGGGTAATTTTTTCTCCTGTAGCTATTACTTTTCCATCTGGGGTTATTTGTTTTTCTGTCATATCCCATTGAGTCATTTAGCCTCCTAATTGTTTACTTTAAAAATATTCTCCCATTAAGTATAAGGGGGCTAAAAAGCCCCCTTAATATTATCAATTACGATGAGTTAGAAGCAGTTTCATCTGAACCGCTAATATCACAAAGTACTGCCCATACTCGAACTTTACCTGCGGTGTCTGCTGCACCTGCAGTTAAAATATCAATAGTATCAGCCGTTTTACAGATAAGCATTGCTGCTGCATCTGTAGCATCGACTGGAGCGTGACCTGTACCAGTTGCGTCAAAGGCATCAACCCAACAATCAGGGTCATGATGACCTGCTGTTGAACCTGTAATACCTAAGTCAAAAGTTACGGAAGTAGAAGAAGCTGTTAAAACTTCTAATCCAGATGCTATAACTAATGTTTCTGCCGGAACATTTAGACATTGTATAATGTCTCCTGCTGACGGGTCAAACAATGAGTTATCAACTGTATTTTCAACGTAATATGGTTTTCTTCTGGTAGAAGGATGTCCTGCTGTTCCACCAGTAGTTTTATCAACTGTTGCCATTTATTCCTCCTATTATGTTAAGACAACTGCAGTTCTAGTGATAGCTTCAGCTCTAAGAACTTTACTACCGTAAACGTGCAATCCTCTCACAACGTCAGAAAACGAATCTGGGTCTCTAACTACTTCAGTTTTCGCAATATGCGAAGCTGTTGCAGCCGCAGACATATGTCCACCCATGCAAAAATATGCATTAGATGTACCAGATATTGTAATAATATCTGTACCAGACCTATTTAACGCTGTTGATTTATACAACTTCATACCACAAAGTGTAATTTCTGATACCAATCCATTACGAAGCGGGGATTCGCCACTGCCACCCATTACGGACATATCCATAACTTTTGAGCCGGCTGCACCTAATTGCTCGTAAAAAATCGGAGGTGCTACAAACCATCTATTTTCTTCCGGTACTTCGTTGTCATCAAGAAGTCTAGCAGATTCTGCGATAACACTGTGAGCTAAGTCACCTGTGTTAGCAGTTACTGCTGAACCTGCATTGATTCCAGAAGTAGTAGAAATAGCTTCAAGAACATCTTTATCATATTTTCTTTTTAGAGCATAAGCTCCAGAAGAAGTAGCTAAAGATTCCCAGTTTATATGGGATTGTCTTTCTTCAATATCATCTACTTTGAAAGCAAAATAATTTGCAGTGTCAACTACAAGAGTAGTTTGGTCATCTGCAAGATTTTGTAGATTAGTTTGAGAACCTTTCGTATAAGAACTCACGGAAATCGCAGGTTCTTTTATAATTCTAACGGTATCGCCATAATTCTCAATTTCTCCCGCATAATCAGTGTTAGTGATACCCTCAACAACAGAGCTTCTACGGAAATACTTGAGAACTTTCTGCGAGTAAATGCTCGGTAACCAATTTCCCGAAGGTAAATTGTCATAACCGGCAGATGCTGTAATCGCCATAATTATTCTCCTATAAGGTTAAGTTTAAGCTCGAGTATCAACACGCCCTTCTTTAAAGGCGATATCAATCTCCTTCTCGAACTTTTCATAGACATTTGGATTCATTTTTTGAATCTCAGATGCCTTCCAAATTCGCTTATCAGAGTTGCCAGAAACATTTACAGACTTGGCCGTAGTCTTTGTCACGCTGCTTGCTGCACTAATATTTGATTTTGGTTTGCTTTTGCTTAAACCCTTGTCCGCTTTGTATAAGTCAAGAACTCGAATTGCCCATTTAGAATCTTTATTGTTTTTAGTTACACCATCTGAAATGGAAGGAGGTTGCCCTTCTACCCATTCTAAAAATTCTGGTGTATCCTTTAACTCATTAAAATCTGGATGAGCTGTCAACAATTCTCTATAAGCACTTTGTACAACTAAATCTTCTTCACGTTTACGAAGAGTTTTTACCTCATCTTGTAAAGTTTCAACTTGTCTTACAGCTTGCTTTTGAGATATTGTCTCTACCACGTCATATACGTCTGGATATTTTTCCTTAAATTTCTTTAATTCATCATCAGTTTTTGGCGGTGAATAATTTGCCATTGCCTGATTTTTTTCAGCAATTCTAAGTTTAGCTTCTAACTCTTCAGTTTTCTGCTTACTTTCGTTTTGCTTTCTATCATAATGAGTTTTAAGGTCATCATATCTTTTTTTATAATCATGGTTTGGTTGTGTTTCAGTTTTATTTATAAAACCTGCATCTTGAGGAGTAGCTTCCTGTTGAGTGTCCTCTGCAGTTTGACGGGGGTCTTCTACTTCTGTATCCAAATCTTTTTGATAAGGGTTTCTGTAGGGAGTAGCCGCATCTTCTTCAACCACGTTTTCTTTACTTTCTATTTCAGCTTCTTTAGCTTTCGCTTTAGCCATATTTCCTCCTTCGGGGTCACATATATAAATGTGAGTAGCCGCTTTTGGTTGTTAAGTGTATTAGGGGTTATACCGAATGTATAAGTAGCCTTACACTAATCCCGATTATTAATCAGGAAACTTTTTAATTTACTGATAACATACCACCATACATATTTTGAGATGGTTTTTTATCACCCATAAATTCTATAGAAATTATAGGTTTATTTATTTCATTTAAAAATTCATTTCTATATTGATATTTTTCATCATTCATTAAAGAATCTAAACCTTTATCAATACCTTCTTCAATAACTCTTTTTTTCTCGTCTGATGATATATCTGTATCGTAGTATTGTCTTCCAATTTCTATTGATGCTAACCAATTCATAAATTTACCAATACTTTTTTTATCTCGTAAATCAACTATACTATCTTTTGTATATCCAAAATCTTTCATTGTATCAAAATAAGGTTTTGGATTTTTTGCGTAAGCACCAAATTCATCAGATGAATCAAATATATCACTAACTTTAAAAGTTGAACCTCTATTATTTCTTAAATTTCTTGTCCAAAAATTTCTATAAATTGCTCGTGCACTATCTTTAGCATCATAAAATTCTTCTATAATTTCATGTCTTTTATCTTTTTTATTTTTCATTCCTTCCCAATCAACACCGGGATTATGATGAATACTAAACCAATTATTAGCGTCTATTGCTAACGGGATTTTTTTTTTTACTTCTTCGCCTTTATTCATTTTAAGAGGTTTTAAAAATCCTTCAAAACTTTGTGATTTTTCTTGTAATTCTTTTTCATCGTTTTGTGATTCTGGTGATAAAGGAGAAAGTAATTTTCTTCCTACTGAACTTTGTCCTGCAAAACTTTCTCTAGGTACAGCTATAGGTTGATTTTTATTTTCATCTAAAGCAATTTGTCCACCCATTTGTACACCCATCATACCTTGAGCTTGTGGATTACCTTGTACTTGTTCTTGTTTAGCTTGTTCTTCTTTTTCTATTTCATCAACTTTTTCTTTACCACGATTATTTATTTTTTCTAATCGGTCATACCCAATTTGTTCTGCAACAACTTTAGGTATTACCATTTCACCATTACTAATTAAAGTGTCAATTTCACCTGTTTGTTTTTCAGTTAATTGTATTCCTCTAGCTTGTAATTCTTTTACTGCTCTATCTATTAATCTTTTTATATCACCTAAACCTGCTTGTTTTACAGCCGGTGCATTAATTACAAAATCACCTTCTTCAAGTTTTCTTTGTACATCATCAGCTACACCACTTCTATCTTTTCCTTGTTCATTAATAAGTTCAAGATTACCCATTTGCTCTTGTTGTTCAAGTTGCTGTCCTATAGGATTACCTATTGGGCCACCTTCTTGTCTATTAGTTAAATTAGGGCCACTTGGAGGACTTGCAGATTTTGTCTCTCTTCCCGGATGTCCCCCCGGTCTAGACCCACTGCCACTTCTACTACCACTACCACTATCTCGTTGTCCTCCCATAGGATTACCTACTGGGCCAGTATTCGGTTTTGGGTCTGGTTTTGGAGTTACAGTTATTACTGGTTCATCTTTAACTACATTAGGTTCATCTTTCTTTTTAATTGTTCCACTTAAATCACTTCTTGTCCAAACTTGTCCATCTAAATATTGTGTTCCATCTGGTGCTATAGCAACTCTACCTTTAACTTCATATCCTTTATCTACTAAAGCTTTTTCTGCTGCCCAAGCTTTCATATAGGAATCACTTCCGGGTTTTAAATCATGTCGAGAAGAACCCATTTTAAGTATATCTTCTTGTTTAAATATACCATTATCAACACCTTCATTCATAAAATTAGCTAAAGCAGTTTGTGGTGTGTCACCATACTGAGCATATTTTTTTAAATGATAACCGGGGTTATTACTATTAAATAATACATGATTCATATATTGTTTAGTAGTCATATCTGATTTACCTGCGTATGGAAATGCCATAGAGCCGGCTTCACTAGGTACTTGACTTTTATAATCTGATTCTAAATTTAAAAGGTTATTCATTCCTCCTTTTAATTTTTTTATAAAATTATTTTTATCCTTTTCTTGTTGAAGACCATATCCAATCCATGATGCTGCAGTAGCAAAAGGAAATCCACCTCCTAAAATAGTTCCAATCATTCCAGAAGCAAATGCTCCAAGTGGGCCACCACCAAATGGTTTACCATAAATATCAGCAGCTTTTGTTATTCCACTAATAGTTTTATCAGCCATACCACTTAAATCTTTATAAAAGAAATTATCAGAATTAACATTATCAAAATGTTTTGCTATATTTTCATTTGTATAAGTAGTATTTTGATTAGGGGTATTATTACTTATTCCTGCAAAATAAGTAGACCTGTTAGGGGTTATATCTGTAATAGGTGTTGATTCATCTATAAAAGGATTACCTGAAGTATAAGTAGAAACACCTAATTGAGCTAATTGATTTTCAGTAGCACTAGCATCATATACACCAGAGCTTGTTACTGGTGTAAAAGCTGAAGCTCTTATAGGTTCTTTCTCTTTATTTTCAGTTTCTTCACCTAACCCTAATTCAATATCGCCAGTTTTACTTTCAATATTATATATTGGTTGGTTTAAAAAAGTTTGTTCTTCGTTTGGTAATGCCATTTTACTCCCTTGTTTCTTTTTCTATTGCATTAACATCATCTCTTAATCTAAGGAGCTGACCCAGTAAAATTGCTTTCCCCTGACTGCGGAACATTTCCTGTTCCGATTGTGCCATTACCAACGCCTGATGGGTCTTGTCCATTTCCATTTGTAGGTGCTCCTTGAGAGCCTCCCATTGGTTGCTGTTGACTAGGGGCTTGAGTTTCTCCAGTATCTTCTTGCTGTTGAGCTGCATTTAGTCCTCTTAACATTTCAGCAAATATTGCTGCATCGTTCATATCATTCACTAGTGTTTCGGGGTCTATATCCTGTGCGATAGCTAATTCTCTTATTAGATTAGGTATCTTAATGAATGGTGCTAACATTGGGTTAGCAACAGTTTGTAATAATGCTGTTAGTCTTTGTGACCTAACTTCTTTTTGCATTACACTAGCCACTCCTCTAGGTTTAATTTCTAAATCACCAATTATTTCTGGATTTTCTGTATTAAACTGCATATTCCATTGAAACATAGCTTCACCTAATGGTTTTAACAAATAATCATCTATATTTTTCATTACTGTTTTTATAGATAAGTTTGCTCCACTTAATAACATAGAAAGACCTGATGATGTTCTTCCTGTTCCTGAAACTCCTGTTTGACCATGCATAACTGATGGTATTCCTGTTTCTTCATCTGCTAATTGTCTAGCTTGTAAATACATCTGTAGATTTTCTGGTGCAGTATTTGGAAATTTTAAGCCATTAATTGCGGTTCCAGTGACACCAGATTGTCGTCTAAAGATTTTTCCGGGGAATATATCCATATTTTGTCCCGGAACTAATGATGCTTCATCAACATCAAAAACTAAATTACCCGCTAATGCTAAATTGTCTATTGCCATACGAACATGACCGTTCATAAGTAGTTGTGCATCTTCCATGTTTTCTGGAACACCTACACCAAATAGTTGATAAGGATTTATTTCATAAGGTAAAGCACAGTAAGGTATACGTTGTGGTGTAAATGGATTTATAGCTACACGTAAAACATGAGCATTACCTACCCAAACATTAACTTGTAGTTCATCCAAATGACTTAATGATTCTGGTATATCAGCACCAACTTGTTCTAATAAACTTTTATCTAAAGTTCCCCAAAATTCTAAAACTTCATATCTATCAGAAGTTGTTCCTTCACCATAATTCTGTTTATCATATGTTTGAATAATATCTTCATAATATTCAGTTGAATAATTTCCACCCATGTCTAAACATGATTCAATTGCTTCTTCATTAAAGAATGGCATATTTTTTAAATCACGCATTTGTGAGCGTGTAAATTTATGTCTTTGTATTACATAATCACAATCACCTAAACTTGTAGCTGCAGGGTCAGGAAAAAAATCCCAACAAGATACTGCTTCTATTTTAGGTATTAATCTATCATAAGGAACATACGTTTTATCTTCTGTCCATTTGTGAACAGTTTTATTATAATTTAATGGGCCTTTTAAGATACCTGTGCCTAATAAAACAGATTCAAATATAGAATGTCGTAAAGTATTTACTGCATTATTATCTAATAACTGGTCGTGAATAACCTTTTCCATTTTTAATGCAGTTTCTTTTGCCGGAGATATTTGCGGTTGATTTGGTAATCTTCCTGCTCCTTCTAAAAGAGTAGCACCTTCATATTCACTTTTTAAACCACCTAATTTATCCATAGGCCCAGATGCTTCAGTAGCACCCGGTGGTAACTCTCTACCATCACCATTATATCCAAATGGTGATTGTAATTGGTCTTCTCCCGGCACTGCTTGATGCATATGCTCTGCTATACCTTCTGGTACAGGTGTTGGTTCAACTGTTATCGGAAATTTTTTATTAGCAAATAAAACATCAACAATTTGACCATAAGCAGCCAATGTTTTTGTTTTTGTTATCTTAATAAAGACTTTACTTTTTTCACTATCCCTAAATTGAGTGGTGCTATCATAAACACCTCTGTAATTCTTATAAGCACGTAACCATCTAGCTTCGTGTGTTTGACGAGAAGCTTTTGATTCAGTATACTTAGAAGTTACATACCCAATAATTCCGGGTAATTCTTCTGATGGCATAGTTGAAGCTTGGTCTGTGCCTTGCTTATTATCAGCCATAATTATTCCTTGCTATACTGCTTTTTCTTTATCTGCGTTTAAAACTGATTTATCTAATGGTGCAGATTTAGCTGTTGGCGTAGCTTGAATAATTGGATTTTCATTTCCTTCTGGAATTTCTTCTTTAAAATCCGGTTTCATTCTAGTCAACGGAGCATCTTTTCTGAATGCACTTTCTTTATCTGCTTTCATTATATAGTCTTTACCATAATTATATTTATTATCTGGCATTTTTTTCTCCTTATGTTTAAAAATTTGAATATTCTTTAATATCCAAAAACTGTGTCACTAGGTTCATACTGAACCCTGTCTTTAATTCTTCGTAACGCTGTATTAAGTGTTGGTTGATTTGATTGTCTAGTCATAATCATATAACGTAATGCATCATAAGCATGGTCATCAGCTTTTGTATCTACATCTTCAGGGTTTGTTTTTGATGTAGGTATACTCGCTAATGTACGAATAAGATTAGTACACGTACTAAAAACTTTTAATCTAGGTTCAACTGTTCGTTCATTTAAAGCTAATCTTCGATGAACTTCTACTTTACCTGAAACTCTATCTCTATCAGCAGGAATCCAACGTACTCCATTTCGTATCATTGTTTCTGCTATACTTGGGCCTAAACCAACTTTATTCCAACAACTTGTATCCAATATAGACATCATCATTGTTGGGTCATTTCTTTCCATTTCTAATATTAGTTTAGCTAATACATCACCTGTATATCCAGAGCCATATAGTTCACGGTAAATATAAATATTACCATCAAAATCTATACATCCCCATAATATACAAGAGGGTGAAGCATAGCCATAGTCACCAGAACGCATTCGTTGCCATCCTATAGGAATTTCAAATGGTTCGATAACATGGAGACTTCTAGAAAATTCTGGAAAAGCTGCTCCTTCTGCAACTTCCCAATCTCCTTCTAATAACCGTTTTCTTTCTACATCTGGTAAAGAACGAAGCATAGCTTCATACTGACCATCTTGCATTAAGTAAGGATTATCAGTTAATCGTGCAGGAATAAACTTTCGTTGAAATAAAGATTGTCCTGCTTTTTCGTGACGTTCTGGCCATTTATATACTTCGCCAGAATCAATATCCCTAGCTGCAAATGTTTCATGTGGTGGTGCAGGGTCAATATACATTTTTTTAACCCACCATCCACCAAGACCGCCGGGATTGGCAGTACATCGCATATAAGGTTTTATATCTTGGTTGGTTGTTCTTAAACGAGAACGTAAGTATTCCCACACAAAAGGTGTAGGATAATGTGTTATTTCATCTATACCTATCCAGTTAAAAGCTTGTCCTTGGTATCTAGTAACATCTTTATCTCTATCTAGGTAAGAAAACCAAGCGGTTGCTCCACTAGGAAATATCCACATGGATTTAGATTCCTTAAATACAGCTCCCGGAAATGCTTTTGGATATAATTGCTTGCTTTTATCAATTAACTCTGTTAATTCATCGAGTGTTCTTCTAATTAACAAAGCCCTATGGTCGGGTAAATGAGCATATCTAAGTAAATCAGCTAGTAGAGCATATGATTTTCCACCGCCTGCTGCTCCTCCATATAGAACATCACGTTCTGGAGATGCTAAAAAGTCTGTTTGTGGGCCTTCATTTGGCTTAAAAATAACATTTTCTTGATTTATTTGCTCTTTTACAGCTTTTGGTGCTATTTTTAAGTCATTTTCTGTTAAAACAGAAGGATTTTTACCATTTAAAGTTCCTTCTATCTTTTTTAGACCAGATTCTATGTGTCGAATCTTATCTCTTTGTGCTTTTACTTGTTTTTTCTTATTTTCAGCAGTTCTTTTAGCTTGTCGAAGCTTTTTTTGAGCTGCCATACGTGCCTTTGTTGCAATACTGTAGTTATATTGTCTTTTAGGCTTTGGAGGAGGTACTTCATTCACTATTTTCTCCTAATACTTTTTTTCTAAGCCCTTGTGCTGATATTTTTCTACCTGTTGTGGCAGTGAGCCAACTAGCAACTTCCCTATAAGAGCAAGATTGAAGATAATCTTTTGCTTTTGTATAAGCCTCAAGCTCTTCGGGGATGGGTAATAACGTCTTTTTGTTTTCATCTAATTTATATCCGAATGGTATTGTTGATGTTTTTCTTGTATTTTGGGTGGTTGTTTGTGTTCTGCTCGTCTCCATGCTAAATAAACTATAAATTTGTTATGTATCTGTTGGGGTTTAAGTGTTGATGGGTCTTCATTAAATTTTTCTCGTATCCAAGTATGAAATTGCGGGCTTTTTGTTGTTATAAAGGGTTTGGGCATTTAATACTTAGGTTTTCGTACTCCTCCACCTTTTGCGTAGGTTTTTATATTTCCTCCTTTATTCTTTTTATCTTTTTCTTTTCCTATTTTTCTTAGTACTTTAGCTGCACCTAGACTAGCACCCATTACGGCAGGAGGTGTAACAATTATTGTAGCAACATCAGCAGGTGTTGTTTCTAAAAAATCTCTTTTTATACCATCTTTCCACATTCTAAATGTTACTCTATTTTTATTAATTGGTGTTGAT
>VTLG01013568.1_pt1 | contig 13604 bp, 29 predicted proteins | sample 4694571 | NCBI WGS metagenome assembly VTLG01 (sample SAMN12604809, study PRJNA352737) | marine metagenome | biome: ENVO:00000447; feature: ENVO:00000209|ENVO:00000569|ENVO:01000036; material: ENVO:00002151; isolation source: viral sequences binned using virsorter ...
TAAATCCTTAAAAGTATCATTGGTAGTCCGACTATCAAAAATTGTCTTTCCATCTACTTCTTTACTTTTATTTATTGTCTCGGAATCAACTAATACATTTTTGTTATGTTTATCTAAACCAGTGGCTGCAAGATAATTTGCATATAAAGTATCCGCGTCTACATCTTGTCCTAAATTAAAAGATTTATTTTGATTTAAATAATTTAAAAATTTCTGTTTAGTTGCAAGATCAGCATTGGTCATCCACTTTCCCGTAATTAAATTTTGTTCAACTTTATCGTCTTTAGGAACAACAGGGGGTTTAGTGTTAATAACGACAGGAGGTTTATTATTTCCTCCTCCATCACCACTAAAAATACTACCACCATAAGTTTGGTCAGGATTTCTATTACCACCATAATTTCCTCCAGCGGATGCTCCTCCTGCAGGTCCTCCACCTTGTAAATCTTTTCTTTTAGGACTAAATAAAACTTCTATCCCAATCGCTCCGCCGTCCTTAAGTCCCTCAGACATAGCTTGTTTAACAGCTTCGCCGAAGTCATAGCCATCGTCCATAAGCTCATTTACTCTTTTACCTAGTGCTGATTGTTCATAATCTTTATCGTCGGCCATCAATAATATTCCCTATCTGTTGGCGGCAATGGATCTTCTTTAAAGTCATAAGGGTGTTGTACGAAACCGCCCTGTCTAAACCGCATTATCGCCTGCGTTGTACTGTCCACCAAATCGTCGTTATCTCCGTACGGAAATGATGCACATTCTTCAATTACTTCCTGTGCGAACTCTTCGTCCGTGGGCGCCCAAATGATTCCCGACTCGAAGAGCGGGGAAACGGCGTTTACCCGAGAGTGTTTATCTTGACCTTTGCTCGGTGTGAAATTTATAACAGGAATACCGATTTTTCGCAACTCATATGTTAAAGGAAGGCCAGATGCCTTAGCTTCTATGATGACTGTATCAGGATTCCAATATCTGTATTGTCTAAGCGCCTCTTTCCGTAATTCTGGAAACTCTACTCGTTCCTTATATGCATCGAGCAGGATTAAGTTCGCTGCGCTGTCCTCGGTTGGGTAAAAAATACCCCAAGTCGTGATTGCACTAAAATCTGCCGTTTCTTTTTTAGAATAAGCAGTGTCATAACTTTGAATGACGTGTTTTAATGGAGGAATATAATTTTTATCCCAATTCTTCCACCATTCTCTTTTTAAAATGGATCCTTCTTCACTAGTTGGATCTTGCATCCATTGTGCATTCCATTTTCCTAAACTTAGTGAAGCCTTTACACCTTCTAGCTCTTCCTTCTTCCAATACTCCGGCCAAATAGGTTTACCTGATGGCATAATCGCTGGAAATTCTATTATTTCCCATTTATCTGCTTTTAAATTTTTTTGAGAGTTAATTAATGCGCCTGTTAGATCTTTTAAACTCCAACGAGTCATTACAACTACAATTGCTCCACCTGGCTGTAACCTTTGTCGAGGTCCTGACGTATACCATTCATAAGCACGCTCCAGCGCTTCTGGATTTAATGCGTCTTGCTCAGAATGTGGGTCATCAATGATAAGTAAATCCGCTCCACGTCCCGTTATTGCTGAACCTACACCGGCTGCGTAATATTCACCGCCTTGTTCCGTTTCCCATTTACCCGCGGCTTGCGAATCTTCTCTTAATCTTGTATCGAATACTTTTTTATACTCCGGGGAGTCCATTAAGGTCTTCGCTTTACGTCCGAAGCGGATCGCGAGTTCAGTTGTGTGGGTCGTTTGTATAATTTTAAGATCTGGTTTACGTCCAACCATCCAAGAGGGAAGAAGGAAAGACGCAAATTCAGACTTAGTATGCCTAGGCGGCATATTAATTATTAATCTTTTAATTTTGCCGTTGGCAATGTCATTAAATTTTTTAGAAATTTCTTTGTGATGTCTTCCTTCAATAAACTCAGGCCACATTTCTTTAACAAAAGCCATAAAGTCATTCTTAATTTTTTCTTGCTTAAATTTTTTCTCAATTAAATCTTTTAAACGCCATATATATTTGGCTTCGTCAAAAGTTAAGTTATCTAGAAGTTCTTTGTTAAGTATTTTACTAAAATCTGGGACGTCTTTCATAAAAATTTTTGCAGAATTTTTTAAGCTCTGTTTTTCCTCTCATATGATTTTTATCCCATATAAATGAGTAAATCAAACTCTAAAGGTAAAAGTTTTAGGATCCCTTTTGCTTGGGGGTGTTTGCTTGTTTGTTTGCAAAGCTGAATCGAGATTGGCAGGGACCCCTCTAAGGGAGGGTGGGCCCAGAGGGTACGAGCCAATGGGTGGGTGGGCCCAAAGTTCACGAGCTATGTAGTTTTTGCATAGGGTATGGGATTAATCCTATACCCTATATGTTGTGTCAAGTATTACTTATATAAATCCCCCTTTACTGCGCCAAGTAAATTTTCTAAACTTGTCGCTACATCTTTTGACATCTGTTGATCTTCACTTTCATAGTGATAAGTTTTTAGTATGTCTCTTAACTCTTTTATTATTTCTTCAGTAGTAGCTGGAAACTCAATCGCCATTATTCCAGCCCCCCAGTTATCCAGATTTGCCCTGTCGCGCAACGATAACCATTTTGATTTAAGTCATAATAAGTCATATATCTAATTTTGTCAGATAGCTTGTCCCTTACTATTCTACATTTATCAGTCCATTGTGCCTTTCTAGTTATCTGTCTAGTTCTTTTGCCGTCTTTTAACTTTTTTCGTTCTTCGCCATTATGGGTAAAAGGTCTATAAGTAATTATAAACTTACTCCCAACATTTAACGTATCATCTATTTTCATTTCATTATCCTTTCTGTTATGTATGGGATTTTACATTAATCCCATACATAAGTCAAGCGTTAATTTAAGTCCTGTCCTATGGCTTTGACATTATTATTCCAGGCAATTCCTATCACTTTCAACCGCTGTCCTAATTTCTCAATTAGTTCCGCTGGCATCCCGCTTTCCATTACATCTGAAATAGCATCTTCTTTTAGTTTTAATAGCTTAACTTTCTTTTTGCCTATTGGTGTTTTTTCTGCTTCACGCTCCGCGAGTTTTTGCGCCCAGCTTCTTATTTGCTCTTTACAATCCTCCGGAGTTATCCTGTTAGAGCTATAATTATCAAACCCAATTTTTTCATCTTTTTTGAATTTATAATCTAGGTTTTCTTTTTGCTCCGCTGTCAGATTTTTAGTGAAAAAAGTTCTAGCTTTTTTCATTGCTTTAATGTGCTCCGCTTCCGCATCTTCTAACAGGTTTACTATTTCAGTCGCGCCTATTTTATCTGATAGCTTTTTTTCTGCGCTTTCAGTCATATCCGCAACTATCTTACGAAGAGACAAGTCCGCCTCTTCAATCATTGGAGCGAATTTATCTTTTACTTTATTTTTAAAATGCTCCAACTGATATTTAGTCATTGCTTTCATTTGTTATCCTTTCTTTTATTATGGGATTTTCTAACATACAAATTAAATTAAGTCAATCTTTATTTTTATTTTTTTTAGGGGAGGGTGGGCCCCGAGGTCACAAGCACAACTTATAGTTGAACCCATTTTGGTCATAGTGTCCCAGATTTTCCTTGACACAAGATATGGTCTGCGACACTTTGGCTCTTGTTAAGTCTGGGAATTTCTGTTAGTGTAATTAAATAAACAGAAAGGATAATATGATATACTTAATAATAAGAAAATATCAGTTTAAAGATAATGAACCCAATTACAGAATAGAGAAATGGGCAAAGACAACTAAAGAAGCAAATCAATTTTTATCTGCTTTAAGTCTTTTAGAAGAGGATAAATATGTAATGCACTTTATTGTTCCAGCACAAGAAAGTCCAGCTTTGATCTTAACAGAAGAGGTCGCGTAATGGATATAAAATATATTAAAGAAACAACATACGAAAATATTTTAGATGATTTATATAATAAATATTTTCAAGGAATAGTAAGTTGGGGACCTGATAAGGGTTGTCCTTATTATTCTAAGATGGAAAGTGAGATTGAGGAGGAGGCAGAAAAACTCACTAACGAATTTATAACTAGAAATAGTTAATAAATAGGGACAACTTCTGGTTGTAGAACTCTGCAACAACTTAAGGCAACCAGAACTGATCCCAGGTCCTATGTGTCGATCGATAAAGTAAAATGCATATAGGACCTGGGATCAGGTTAAGTAGGCAAAAATATTTAACAGGTTTTTCGGTCACTGGTCATTGGTGAAATCAAGACGTTAAAAAAGGAAGGCTGACCGAGTGCTTAACACTGATCCCTGATCCTTGGTGGGTATTATCGGGGGCGTATTGTAATGGCTGTAGTTCTAGGCGCCATTGCGAGACCGATTCTAGATAACGGCGCGTCAAGACCTAAGGTGTAAAAACCTGCGATCAAGGATCTGGGATCAGTCAACAGAACCCCACGTTAGCTAGTAGCGGGCGGTTGGTTGGTCATTATCCTTAACCGGGGAGCGGGCGCAAGCCCGCGAGCTGGGGGGAGGGTGGGCCCGAAGGGCTCGAGCAGAAAAAAAATTAAAAAGTTGACAAGCGAGCAAGCAAGCTATATATGGGACTTTATAAGAAAGGATAAAATGAAAATAAAAGAAGCAGATAAAATTATTATATCATTATCGAAGCCAGAGAAGATGCCCGGCTTTGCTTATGGGCTGCCAGCCTGGGAATGCAAAACAGGAGCGAAGCTGGCAAAGGTTCCAGGCTCTGTGTGCAGCGGCTGTTATGCAATGAAAGGGAATTACACAAGATTTCCCGCTATACGCGAATCGCAATATAAAAGATTAAAATCAATACGCCATCCGCTATGGGTCCGGGCTATGACAACAAAAATAAACAGTTACGCTGTGAGCAAGCATAAATTTTTTAGATGGCACGATGCAGGAGACGTCCAGGACCTGAAGCACCTTGCAAAAATTTTTGAAGTGTGCAGACGTACCCCGCAGGTCAAGCACTGGATGCCAACGCGCGAAGCGTGGACAAAGCCTTATATTGAGCGCGCGCCGTCTAATCTTGTTATAAGATTCTCAGGCACGATGATTGATCAACCAGCTGTGAAGAGCTGGCCGCATACGTCGACTGTGTCAACCACGCCAGGCAGCAGGACCTGTCCAGCACCGGATCAGGGCGGACAATGTAAAGATTGCAGAAATTGCTGGGATAAAGATATTAAAAATATAGAATATGGTAAACACTAGTTTAGAATGATTCTAAAGTATGAATTTTTGCTGGAAACATCCGAAGTACTACCAAGAGCTCAAGCAGATGCGCAAGCAGTTTGAGAAGGAACAAGCCGACAAGCGAGCGAGCGAGCAAGCTAGGAATCAAGCGGAGCGCGGATCAACAAGCGCTGAATGTGATCCCAATCATTCGAAGCCAGAGGCTGAGTAGACTTATAGTCTGCAAGCAGATCGGGGAGCGAGCTGCTCCCGTATAGATTTATACGGCTAGGAGAGCCCTGTTGGGCCAAGATAAAATTACGTTTTGTACGAGTTAAGTGAAACAACTTTTGATGAGGTGAAAACTGTATTTTGTTGCCTGTCACAACCTTAAGCTCAACCATAAAAAATCCACAATTTTCGTGATATCCCAACAGATCTGGTGTTCCAAAAGAACTCCAAGATTCCAGTCTTGTCCACTGGATTTCGGGTGTTTTTTTCTTAACTAACTGCCAAAGTTTTGACTCTCTTTTCATCGTACATCACCTTTTATTCGTACGCATAAATCGTACACTTATTGACTTATAATCGTACATACTATAAAAGTCAATAATGGCCAGAACACCTACATTAACTGAAGGACAGATGAAATTTGCAGAGCTTTTAATCTATGAAGCTGGGCGCTTAAGCCCCGCGGAATGTGCTTTTAAAGCTGGTTACAAAACTCGATCAAGACAAGCAGCATCAGAACTAAGGAATCCAAAGATATATCCTTTAGTAGCAAAATATATAAATGAATTAAGATCAGAGGTACAAGAAAAGTACGGCATAGATTATCAAAGTCACTTGCAAGAGATGGCTAAGTTAAGAGAAGAATCTCGTAAACATAAACAATTCTCACCAGCTATAACCGCAGAAAAATATAGAGGTCAAGTAGGCGGTCTTTATGTAGATAGAAGAGAAACAACTAATGTTAATGTGGAACTAGAGAAGATGTCTTTCACAGACTTAATGCAAAAACTAAATGAATTTGTAAATAAGAAGTCTGAGAAAAATGTTACGCCTGCAGCAGAACCAGTAGAATCAAAAGCAGAAGAAGCCCCTGAAACTGATTCAACAAAGCAATAGCTTTACTTAATAGTTTTCTTGGAAACTTTCTTATCATTGCCCATTTGTTTATAACTGGCGTTTTCATTTCGCCCATATAATACTCCTTGTGGATTAGGTCCCTTTACTGGAGGGATTGCCTTCCATTTTACATTAGGCATATTCTTGGTCAAGGTTTTATTTATCATTTATTTTTTCCATTTTAATTATACAACCAAGTGGGTATACATTTCTATCAGAAAATAACTCATCACCATCTTCATAAGACGCAAAGGTCCAAAGATTCTTACGATCTTTTTTAAATACATAGGCTTGAGTAATCATTGTACTTGGCATAAACTTTTCAAACTCTTCTACTGTAGCGTGACCGGCATCCCCAGTGATGTCAGACCAGGTTATTTTGTAGAAGTAATACTTTTTCTTTTTAATTACTACGTGTCTGTACTTAGATTTCTTCCTAGATTTTGGCATATTCATCTTATACTATAGGGGAGATTTTAGGCAAATTTTTTATTTTTGAAAATAAAAAAATCCCCGCGCGCCGAGTAGCACACTGTGCCAGAGCAAAATCTGACCAATGCTTAAATAAGCTAGCAATACCAACAAAGTGTGCCAACTGTGCCACCGTAAAAATTTCTCTTGGCACAGCTATTAGTCAATAATACCAACACTAATAGTCGATTTTAGGCACTGTGCCAACTGTGCCAGAGGTTTTTTCTTATGACGAAAAAAAATCATAGGGGCAAAAATTCCACTTATCTTGGCACACTGTCATATTTCTTGACAGATGTACCATTTTTAATGATTTTCTTAACTCCAGGGCCTTGGATCTCAAAATCTGCGTAAGGTTTCCACTCTTTACGTATCAGATTTATTTCTAAAATCAGATTCGACCATTGTTTGGGACTTATGTTTGTCCCGACTATACTCACCTTTTTCATAATCTATACACAATTTACCTTCTAAATGGTCCATTTCGTGCTGAATACACCTGGCTTCCATATTATAGAAGGTTTTTTGATGGTTCTCTCCTTTCTCATCTTTGTACTTTAGAGTAATTCTAAGGTACCTTTTTACTTCTCCTCTCTTGCCGGGTGCAGATAAACACCCTTCAAAATCTGTTAAACTTTCATCAGAATGACCTACTACAACTGGATTAATAAAAATTTTTGCATTATTTCCAGCTCTTGTACAATCCATCACAAAGATTCTATTTTGATATCCCACTTGTATGGCTGCTAAACCTATGCCATAATGTTTATACATCATTTTTATCATCCATTGAGTTAGTCTTGCTGTCCTGTCATCTAAAGGAAACTTAACCTCAGTAGATTTACTTCTTAAAAAAACATCAGGATATTCTAATAATTCACTCATAACTAGGCAACATATTTCCCACCAAAGTAATTCTATTCTTACATTTATTTATAGGAACGTGGTGTTTTATAAAGGCAGGAAAAATTACAAGCTTGCCTTCTTCTGCTTTTATTTTTGTATTACTTAAAACTAAAGGGGAAGATCCCTTGGGACAATTAACAAAATACACCCAGGAAAACAACGCATAAGGTTCGTGCGAATGAACTTTAGTGTAATCTCCCTCGTTATATTTGGCAAACCACATAGATTTATCATATTTAATGGGTTCAGAGTTAATATTATGAAACTTGTCTTTTAAAAGTTTTATGACCCAATTAAAAACTATTTCACTATAAGGACCATCTTCTGTAAATAGTTTCGTGCCTATAATATTAGTAACATAGTTATTATTTTTAGGACACTCTTCACATTCTAAAAGTAATTTCTTTTTTAAAGATTTAAATTTAGAATAATTTTTAATTATTATTTCTAACTTTTGTGTTATTTGCATAATTTATTTTAATGGGGCTTCCACTCTCGCTTCCACCCCACTCCCGCCGGGATTCATTAACTTTGTTTATAGGTTTTAGATCTAAACCTATTAATGTTTTCAGTCTTTAGAACCATCCTAGTTGGTTCTGGATGACCTATAATATTACTCTCTTGTATTTCAATTCTTCTTATTTCTTCTAATGCACCACTCTCTGTTTCAATATAGATATGACAATTAGATATTGCTGTACCTTTTTTATCTTCTGTAAATTTGCCAAGATACTGTTGCAAATCTCTTACACGCATACTCATTAGTGATATTTCCTCTCTATTTTTTTAGATATTTTTTTAATTAGCTCATACCACTTACGTCCCCACATCTCTCTTATTTCTCCAGATGTCTTCCAGTAAGCTTTAGCTATGTTATCCAGTCGTCTTGTGTCTTGTTTGATAGTATTCATCTACCCTCCTTAAAAAGTTATGTTTATATTTTTGGAATTCCTTCCCTTCAACCACAAACTCCTGATAGAAGTTATCTTTACTACACATCATAATTACACCTTTTTCTATTTTTGTTTTATAGATAAAGTTATGAGCCATTGCATAAGCTGCTAACTGAAGACAGTAATCTTCAATCCATTCTCTTTTCTTTGGCTTGTTTGTTTGCTTGAAGTCTATAATAGCATCCTTACCTTTATGGACACCTACTAAATCTGTTTGTCCTGCGTATAGCCCTGGATAATACAAAGTACATTCTGTTCCATAAAATTCAGGAACATTGATTAATCCACTTTGAATAATTTGAATGGCCATATTGTGAGCGTCTTTACCTACATTAGTTAAATCTACATAACCAACATCAATAATATATTTTTCTAAAATCTTGTGCATCGCCGTTCCACGCTCCGCTGCCTGGTCTTTAATCTTCTCGGCCTCCTCTAACCCGACGCGTTCCTGCCATCGCTTAAGCGATTCGCGCTTCTCGGCTGACTGGGTAGCATCCAAGATAGTCGTCACCGATGGAAGTTTTTCTTTTCCGGTATCGTAATGACGCAAACCGTCTATCGTTTCGCGCTTCGTCGTTGGATATTTATAACAATTATTTCGTCTCATTTTTTTCTCCTTTAATTTTTCCACCATCTGGTGAAATTCTTCGCTGTCTTTGTCGGTCATCATTTAACACTCTTTTTATGTTCCCAAATGTTATTATTAAAAACTCTAATTAATCTCGTTAGTTCTACTTTATGTTCCTTATTAAATTTATCTTTAAATATAACATCACAATCATCACAAGGTAATTTATTACCTTTCCAAACTATTACTATTTCTTTAGAATCCATTTCGCTCATCGATCTTCTTTAATAATTCTTCTCTTTCTTTTTTATTTAATTTAGATTGTTCATAAGATTCATTCAATTCATCTTGTTCTTTTTTAAATGGATCTTCAGGATTTTTTTTAAAAATTTCATTATAGTTTTTTCTATACAAATCGTTGGAAACCCTTGATTTTCCATCAAATTTTCGACCTTTAGGTTTAAGTTTAGTAGGTTTCATTATACTCTAACATTTTTTTACCCACAGTTGTCCAAGGATTAAAATCAAAATCCTTATGAGCACAATGAGTCAATGATAAGATAAAACAAGTTAAGATTATCATTGGCATTTTATTTTTTATCTTTATTAATAAGTCCATCACCAAACCTTCCCTTATAGCCATAGCCTCCGTGGTGTACCATCGTCGATTCTATGTTAGCATATAATTTAAACCCATTCGCTGTTGCCAAGTTACAAAAAGCAATGTCGTCCCCGGTCCACTTACCGTCTTTAAAGACACAATCCCAAAAAGAAAAAATTTTAAATCCTTCGGGGAATAAGTCTACGTGTTGGTGGGCTTGTATTTCAAGATCCGGTCTGTTCTTTTGTAAAGTTTCAAAGACTCTTCTATGAATCAACATCATACCGCTTGGTCCTCTAGTTAATTCAACCAATCCACCAGGCAAGACTTTGACGTTGTCATTATCTGGAACAGTTGTCGTATATCTTACAACCTTTGGATCATTGGTCTTAACTCTATAAGGAGTACAGACAATATCTTTCTGTGCGACCACCATTCTTAGCGGACACTCTGGTTCAAATTCTACATCAGCATCTATGAATAATAAATAATCTTTATCAGATTTCATAAACTGAGCTGTTAAAATATTCCTCGCGTAAGAAACGTAAGGAGATTTTAAGGTGTTGATATCTACTTTAATGTCGGCTCTTGTTAAGTCGGCAACTAACTTACACATAGAAACCATTGTTTGAATCTTTACTGAGTCATAACAAGGCATTGCTATATATAAACTAGGTTTTTTTACTTCTTGTTTCATATTAACTTTACTCCATCTTTTAATTTAAGGTCACCAATTGTTTTAGATTTAAAATTAGTTCTATCGAAATGCGTAGTGGCAGGTAAATCCTTACTATACCAGTCGGGATTAACTTTATTTAAGTTCCAGGCCCAGTAAGAGCCGTCTTTAAACTTACAAACATAGCCAGGAATCTTATCTCCACAACTTCTTTTTAAATAATCATATTTAGATTTTTCAATCAACGATCCGTCAAAATCTTGCGGGTTATACTTTTCGCGATTCTTTAACTCCATTACATAGTTTGTATTTTGTACATCTACAGGAGACATAGGATCAAAAATTTTATTAATAGGATCTCTACTAAAAACTGTTTCATTTAGTTCGTGAATCATTTGTTTTTGTGTTTCAGACCAGCTCATTCTAGACTCATCAATTCTTTATAGTCTTGTAGGTTTACCACTTTTTCATTCATAATTTTATGATCACCTTTCGTGTAATGATTAATAACTTGTTGTATCTTTGCGAGTTTTGTGTGGGCGTAGGGAAATAATAAACAACACACGTAGAACGCGTCTCTAAAAGTACATCGCCATCGGTATTGCATTAAATACTTTGTGCCATCAACACGTCTACCTTTGCGTGGTTTCTTGGTCAGTGTCCCAACACCTAAGACTTCGTGGACCCAAATCAACACAGATTGATCAGTCATCGTAATTTCCATCGATAGTCGTAAACTATTGGACATACGATAACCTGGTTTACCTTTGTGTTTTTTCTTTTTTTCTGGTGCTCTTTTAATATGAATGCTTCCCTCACCATCAAACAATCCAGCAATGTAAGCTAAATTATGATCTTTCATCTTCATATAAAATTTGTTCCTTTCCATCATAGTCATAATAATAACCAGATATTTTCTTATTCTTTCTGTTATATTTCTTTTTAGATTCTACTTTTCTTTGTTTATATTTAGGCGTGCGTAAGTCTTTGGCTACAACGTTTTTTGTCATTGTAGCCTCGCTTGTTTAGCCATTTGTTCTAACTCTTCATAGGTAGGTTCTTCTAAAGGCACTTCGCCTTCTGACTTACATTTACCACATTGAACGATCATATCATAAATTTTGATATAACCATTACCTTTGCACTTATCACAGATGTATTTGTGATTAGCTACTTTTATCTTTTCCATTTGCTTTTGCACCTTTGTTATCTTTAAAAAATCTAATTAGACGCCCGATCATTTTTGATCTGGTTCTATTAGTTTTAGTTGCAAGAAGAGTAAGATCTTCCCAATCCTTTTTAGGTACTGATAAAGATTTATACTTCGCTGGATCTGCCATTGTCTATTCCTTTCTGTCCCCATCCTTTAGAATTAAATTTTATTTCTTTTAAAGTAATAAAATATTTTCTTTCAAAAGGTTTGTCGACACTTTTTAATTGATGTTGTATTCCTTCCAATTGAGTTTCAGCCCATCCTTGCAGATGTTTAAAAAAATCAGAAGCTTCTATCCAATCCCATTTCATTATTTCTTCTGGAATTTCACATCTAATTAAAGATCCATCTTCCCAATCCCAAATTACTTTAAGATCAAATTTTTTTACTTCTTTTGTTGTTTGCGTACTACCTGGAGGGTTGTATGTTTTATACGTTTTCATATGTCCTTTCTTGTTATTGTTCTTCTCATATTTTTAATAACTCTGCCTGGTGGGACTTCTTTGGAGTCACCCACAACTTTTCCCTAAGCGTCCAACTATTTCCTTTCGGATAAAGATGGTAGGTACTAAGAACCACTTCCGGTGTCTTGAGCCAGTAGGCCCTAACCCTCCGGTCCTGTGCATTACACCCGCTTAAGCGTTGTTCTGCCACAAGGCTTAACTAAATTGCAATTTAGTTAATTTGAGTATGTATGGGAATATATACTAAAAAATATAATTTGCAAGTATTATTTTTTTAAGATAAAAGAAAAGTCTCTTCTCACACCTTTTGTTTGTTCGTCCCTTTCTTGGGACGGACAGACAGGTTCAATTCTAGGTTGTAATCTTAGGTTCTTTAGGTTTTGGTGGTGGAACAATAGGATCGACTAATATGCAGTCAAATTTAATGTAAATTTTATATTGATTAACTTCTTGCCTGCCTATTTCTTTAGTTTTGCTGGCAGCTTCTTCATACCCTTTTACCATACAAGTAAAAGAATCATCAAATCGTTCTGGCCATTGGTATGGAGGCATACACGTATTAGCTATGCCTGAACAAAGGTATAGTACTAGTATTAATTCTTTCATTATCGCCCCTGACGATTGTATTTTTTAAAACTTCTTTTCTCACTTTTTGATAAGTTCTTCTTATGACGTCTCGGTCTTTTGGGAGGCTTATCTCTTGGTGTAAAGTTAGTAAATTTAATCCTTGCCATCAGCCTCTTCTTTCCACTCTCTCACGAATGGTTTCATACCTTTAGGTACCTGAAGGGCTGGTAGATAACTTATTTTGCCGTTTATGTGTTGCTGTAAATCAGCACCGCACGTCATACATCTATAAAATTCAGGCGTTAGCCCCACTAACATTGTGAATTGATCACACGTTGGACATTTTCCGTTTACGATTTCGGCGCTTAATTTCATTATTTTGATTTGTATTATTATTTTCCTCAACAGTAAAGTAATTTAATTGTTGTGGGACTTTGTTTCTCGGTCTATTTTTTTTAAGGAAAAATGCGTAAGCTTTCTTATTCAAGGATTAATTTTTTAATTGACTTAGACCCATCAATATTATCCTCTAGCTCGGCCTTCCCTTTCCAGCATTTGTAAGTTACTGATTCAGAAAAAGTTCTTTCAGCTTCACGTTTTCCGCGCAAACACATAGCCATACCGTCGACCTGTAAACGGGCTTCTTTAATTTCTGCGTTTACAAACATAAGCAGGGCTACTACAGATTCTATCATTAGTGTGTACTCCCATTTCCGTTAGTATATTTCATTTCTCTATTTGCATCTTTAAGTTTTTCAATATCTAATAAAACTTTGTCCATTTGTTTTCTTAAAAATTCTATGTTAACTTTGTTTAAAGCCATACTGTCGATGTGTTCGCTTAATTTATCTACGGTCTTATAAAGATCCT
>VTLG01007285.1_pt1 | contig 13600 bp, 7 predicted proteins | sample 4694571 | NCBI WGS metagenome assembly VTLG01 (sample SAMN12604809, study PRJNA352737) | marine metagenome | biome: ENVO:00000447; feature: ENVO:00000209|ENVO:00000569|ENVO:01000036; material: ENVO:00002151; isolation source: viral sequences binned using virsorter ...
TACTGTGTCAATTTCACTTGTACCTTCATTCAGGTCGGACGCAACTGTATTAATATTAGCAATGTTAGTTGCAGCAGTGTTAACATTTGCAATACTACCTGCAACCGTTGTAACTTCAGTTGCTTTAGGGGTACTTCTGTGGAACGCATAAGTATGAAGAGTGGATGTTGTTTCTACTATCATACCGAATGTAGCAGCATAGGTTGTACTATTTGCTAATCCGTTGATAGTAACTGTATTACCAGTACCAGCACCATTGGCTATTGTTGCCACTCCACTACCGTTGGAGGTGAGAGCACTAGCCAAGGATTTAATACTAACAAGAGTGCCAGCCCCATTATTAACGTCAGGGTTAGCAGCAGGGAAAGATGTTTCATTTGCTATTGGTACAAAACCGCCTACATCATCAACAAGATCAGTAATACGTGCATCTATAGCAGCTGTAGTAGCTACTTTAGTATCAGATGAAGTCCATGTTTCTCCTGATGCTATCTCAGCTGCACTACCTACTTTATAGAAGTTTGCATCGACTTCGGTTTCTGTATAATATCTATTATCTAGTTGACCTGCATTAAGTTCAGTTTCAGTATAATATCTAGTATCTAGCTGACCTGCGTTCAGTTCAGTCTCTGTATAATACAGGCTATTTAACTGTCCATTGTTTAATTCAGCTTCTGTATAATACCTTCCATCTAACTGTCCAGCATCTAATTGAGCCTCTGTGTAATATCTTCCGTCTAGTGCTCCAGCATCTAATTCAGTTTCTGTATAATATCTTCCGTCTAATGTACCTGTTACAAGCTTAGCCGCAGTGATTTCACCATCTTTAATTTCATCTTCTCTAACAGAATCTGTTGCTAAGTGTTCATTATCAATAGAATTATCTGCTATCTTATCACCATTAACTGCATCAGCTGCGATAGCTGCAGTATCTACAGCATTATTTGCTAATTCTGAGGCACCTACTGCATCAGCTGCTATCTGTTGAGCAGTGATAGTATTATCTGCTATCTGTGTAGCAGTAATGGTTGAGTTGGCTAATTGAGTCGCTGTGACCGCATTATTTGCAAGCTTATCAGCATTGATTGCATCATTAGCTATGTGTGCGGTATCTATACTTCCATCAACAAAGTGTTCAGAATCAATTGAATCATCTGCAATTTTAGCGCCTGTAATGGCATCATTAAAAATGTCATCAGTTACTACTTTGTTATACTGACGTTCTTGTGCAGAGAATATTGCCTGATCTTGGTTGTTGTTTAAATCATTTGCTCTTATAGAGCTACCAGCAGCAAACACAGCCTTAGCTGTATCTACTAATGTTTCTCTATATATTCTAATATTATTCGTACCAGTAGCAGGACCGTTACCAGATGTAAAGGTAACTTTGTCCCCTGTTACTGTATAGTGGGTGGTGTACGTTTTAACTGTTCCGTCTACGGAAACTTTTACATCTTCATTTTTGAGATAAGTAAACGGGAAGGTGAATGGTCCAACAGAGTTGGAACTACCGTTCTTATAAATTTCAGTTTGTACAGCCATAGGATTGTTTATCTATTCATTTGTAAAAGTCTAGTTGTTTCATCTAGCTTTTGTTGGCCTCTAATCTTCTTTTGTCTCTGCTCATTAACAAGTTTCTGAACACCAGTATCTTGTAACATCTTAGCCCAAGCCATCCTTCTAGCTTTATCAAACACTTGCTTAATTAATTTGTTATGAATATAATCTTTCATAGGTTCGTATCCTTTGTCTCCCCTTTCAAGATCAGCATGCATTTGAGCTATTGAAGCTTGTACTCTAGGATCAGCAGCTAATTTATTTAGTTGTAATTCGATGTTCTGTGCACCTATGTATTGTTGGAACATTGACCTTAACTGTGGTGAGTTGGTTAGGTCTGTACTATCTGGAGCATAGTATGTTGACATTTTTAAATCATACCCACTATCAAATAGCATTTTTCTACCCGGACCTTGGTCTAGGTTGAGTGATACAGGGATGAACATGTTCCACATCCTTGTAACAAAGTCATGATCCCTTATTGGTCGTCCATTAAGTAGATCATATTTAGTTGGTAATGGATCAGCTGAGAAAGCTTCCATCATTAAGTTTCTATTTCTTATGGCATCTCCCCATCCAGAACTTAGTTCCTTCATATGAGGGTTAAATAACTTCCCTAATTCGTTCCTTAGACCGGCTAGAGGAATTTGGTTATTTAGTAATCCGCCTATAACTCTATTCTGTTGTCCGGGTTTTCCTGCAAATAAGTCTACAAAACCTTCTAAACTTTGTAAATAAGACTTGCTAGTAGCCGCTTGTGCAAGAACTAAAGCTAATTTTTGGAATTGATCCTGTGTCCACTCTTCTCCCATAAGCTGATTATGATCTCCAATGTCAGCTACACCTGCGAGAATTTGGTTAAATGGTTCAAATGAATCGTATCCGACCCATACTCCTCCAATGTTAATGCTTCTAGGCTTCCATCCTGCGTCTATCCATACCTGTCTCTTAGCTCTATCAGTAGGTCCGTTACCTGTAAGTCCACCATTCATGAAGTGCATATTAGCCATTGTTATGACAGCACTTCCCATTGCTAGTCGGCCACCTTGCAGTGCCCTAGCATTATGTAAATCTTCTAATGTATTAATACCATACTTCTGTAGTTTTCCTAAATCAGCTGGATTAGCAAATGCTATATCATTCCATTCTTTAACTAAGAAGTTAAATCCGGGAGTATGTTTAGCTGTTAATGCTAGGCCGTTAACACCTGTTCTAGCAAATAAGAAGAAAGGTCTAGCCCATGGAGTAGCATTGAATACATCATTTAAACCTTTGGAGAATCCAGTTAGGTCAGTTGTTAATGTAGCTTCTCTCTTAGCAAATTCTACAGAACTATCTAATATATTACCATCAGCATCTGTTATTTCATTAAGGAATCTATTCTCTGCATCTCTAAGTGTCTTTTGATCTAATTCAATCCACCTACCTGATGTATTATTATCTAATGCTTTTCTTACTGCTAATTCTTTAGCTCTTGCTCTGGCTAAGATGTGACCAAAGGTATCATCAGTAGCTGCCATTATTTTAGTAGAATAAGTTAGATACTTATTATCATTTAATTGACGAGCCATATTAGCTGTGTAGAAAGCAGCTTTATCACCAGCTGTTGCTTCTCCACTATTCTCTACCCAGTGACGGAATGTTTCCCATTGCTCATCACCTTTAGTTACTTCCATGAAGCGAGACTTAATGGTAGCTACATCACCAGCCCAATAAGCATTTAATCTAGTTTTAAAGATTTCAAAAGCTTCTGGGATAGCTTCTCTCATAGCATTCACTGATGCTAACGAAGCTCTTAATGTAGCAGTATCTCCAGTGAAAGGATATCTTAAAGTAGCACCTACAACTTGTGCCATTGGACGTAAGAATGTTGCTGTAGAAGTACCCATAATAGCTCTTACTGGAGTTTTAGGTCCACTAAGTACACTATTAATCATTACTTTGTGTAGTTCATTCTTCCATAAACCTATCTTAGGCTTACCGTTAAATTCACCACCATGTAATTTTCTTCTTACCCAAGCATCAAAATCAGTTAGGTTGTGGATATCTTTATTCATAGACACAACTTCAAAGATACTCTTAAAGAGATCGTCTGAAGCATCTTCACCTGCTATTTTAAAGGCTAATCTGAAAGCATCTATAGATTCTCCAACCCTAACACTCATATTCTGGTTGACATATTCTGTCTGAAGCTTCTGCATACGCTTAGGATTACCAGCATTTGCCTGTCCAATAGCTCTAAATTCATCAGATTGAAGGATTTTAGCTCTATTTACTTCTGATACCGTAGTAATCAGTTTGTCATACAGTGCTTTTGCAGGTCCATCTACGTCACCAAGGTCAGCAATATCAGCTATTTCACGTCCAACTATACCCATATCACGTATTTCACGTAGTAATGAGCCAGTTAAAAGGTCAGCTGCCTCAACATATTTAGTGGTAAACTCTAACATAGCGTCAGGTGTACCTTCAAAATGAGGTAATGCGTTCCTATAATATTCAGCTAGATACTCATCAGGGCTTTGATCCATAGCTTCTCTACCTAAACCAGTTCTATGGAATGCTTCGATAGCATCTCCTGACTGTTCTCTTAGTGTAGTTCCACCAGCTTCAAGTATTGCTCTTTGTTCGTTGTATGCAGCATCACTTTTCAATGCTCTATATACATCATCTAAAGCTTTATCACTTAATCCACGAGTCTTTCCAGCTTGCTCTAGGTTAGTAGGAGTTGAAACCGATCCCGGTGACCCTTCCTCGGCTCCCCATTCGTTCCTAATCCTTCTTTGAGACTTCTTCACCTCAAGAGCATTTTCAGTCGATGTAGGCGATCCTTGCCATGGATCAGCTATTGGTTTATTTTTAGCTGCTCCAAACTCAGGACCACGCTCTACCATCTCAACTTCAGCTTTCTGTGAATTCTGTGCTGTTATACTATCTTGTCTTACCTTACCTTTCGCTGCAGCTTCAGCCGTAGCATCAACTGTATTTCCGTTAGGTAATACTCTTCTAGCACCTTTACCCATGACCATGAATAGTCCATCGGTTAAAGTACCTATACCCATACCCTCAACAACATTTTTAAAAGTTTTAACGGCTGGATGATCCCAGTCATTAGTTGTTAGAGGTGTATCTATAAATCCAAAGCGATCTCTTAATATCTGAAGACCATTTGAGTCTTGAGAGTATTTAGAAACTAAGTCTGTAGTAGCACCGACTGCAGCAGCTCTCATCCAATTGCTAGTTAATGCACCACCAATCATAGTAACTGCTCTACCAGCTCCAAGTGCTGTAGCACCAGCACCTGCTAATGGAGCCGCAGCTAATATAGCCGCACCCATAGTACCAAAGTGTGTGGCACTTCTAATAAGTCCTCCCCACCATGTTTTAGTTTCAATAGGATTTGCATCATTAGTGAACCAATCATCCCATTCAGAATCATATCCACCTTCTGCATTCTCCCTCTGCATTTCACCTGTTGCCATATCTATTAGGCGTTCAGGTGCTGTTACAATAGAAGACCCAGTATCTTGAATACCTCCCATAAAGGCTGATTGAAGTTCTTTAACAACTCCACCTACACCCCATTGTTCTTGGTTTCTAGGATCAGCTTGTTCAGCTGCAAACTTTTCATTTATCGCTTCTTCATCTTCATGTAACTTTCTAAATCCGGCTGCATTTGTTGATTCTGTTTCCAGATACTGTTGATGCTGAGCAGCCTCTTCTTCAACTAATTCTGTGTCGATTTCAGCATTTGCATAACTATCTGTCATTAATCAACTCCAAGTTTTTCTTTAATATAGTGCTGTTTTCGTATGGATACAAGTGTTCGTGATTGAAATCACTCTTCTCTGCATACATACTATAGCGCACTACTTTAGTAGGATTACCTTTGTTTACAACACCCATTCTAAATATTGGAGGCAAACCATTTAGGTATTGTTTTTGAGGTGTCATAGGTAAATCTTTTACTTCGTATACTCCTGCAGCTCGTTGCTGAGCATGGTATTGTAAGTTGGCTACATCATAAGCATCCATATTCTTTATACCGTCTGCTATACGAGTATAGTATGGTGGTATCCTAAAGTTTATAGGATCAGCTGCATACTTCTCTAGACGTTTCATTTGATGCTCACTACCCGGTAAAATTCCATTTCCTAAAGTGTCAGCAATAGAATTACCATCAGCCACACTTTCAGAAATATGATTTCTACCATCTTGTATGGAAGTAATCCATACCTTACCAAAGTCTTTTTTAGATACTTCTTCTAACTCACCATTCCAACCATGTTTACGTGCATAAGCTTCTAATCTATCCATAACTGTCTCATGCAAAGCTTTCTCCTGACCGGGTTCTAATCCGGGTTTTAGAGACGCATGAATCTCTTTATACTTTTGCTCCAGCTGTGACTTTAGATTAGTTAATTCTCTAGATTGATAATCATTCTTACCTATAAATTCATTTCTAAGTTCAGAAGCTAATTGAGGTACATTTATCTTCATTTGTCCAGCTGAGTAGCTATCTAATTGAGAGGTAGCTGCTTTTTCAGCCCAAGAAGCTCTAAGTTTCTCATCATGTATATATGCATAATCTGCATATTTAATAGGTAAATTATTACGTTCTAGATATTCTAAGTTCTGAACCCATTCAGAATCAGACCTATCTTCTACTGTTGGTAGGTTGATTAGATCTTTAGGTATATCAGCTTGAGTAGGATACTCTCCAAACATCTCATAATACTCCTCTTTAAATTGAGGTATTAACTGAGCTAACAAGTTTTCATCTATAGGCATATTAGCTTCTTTAGATTTAGCTAATGCTTGTTGTACAAAACTTGTTCCAAAAGCCGACTTCTGAGCTGAGACCTGTTTATTCTTTGCAACTAAAACATTTGTTATTTCATTAGTAAAGTTTTTATATTCATCATATACTTCTAATGTTTCATCTTTCCCTGTACCTTTATGTGGAAAAGTAAAACCAGTCAGATCAGCTTGCGCTAAAGTGATAGTACCATCATTGACTAATTCCTTTACCTTCTCTTTAAAAAGGTTTCTAATATTACTACGACCACCAGCTCCATACTGATCAGCATGCCTAGTATATTCTTCCTGTTCTAAACTATATAAAGCGAAACCTAATTGATTGTTTTTGGCAGCAGCAACAATGTACTCTGTCATTCCATCAATTCTTTCTTCAGCTAGCTGCAATTTTTCTTCAGCTTCAGCTTCCGCTATTATCTTTCCTTTAGATGCTGTTAATGTAGTTAAACTACGGCCTTCGAGAAACTCAGTTCTAAACTCACTAATAGGAGTCCATCCTGTTTGTTCATCGAACTCACGCATGAGTTGACGCTTTTGATTAATATCAGCATCATCCCATTCAATGAACGCACCATCTACCTCTATACTATATTTAGCTGAACCATCTTCATTTCTAGCTCTTATACCATCTGCACCAAAGAAGTTATCTTTATAATTAGCAGCATGATTCCAAGCTAGAACTTCATCCATCCTAACTACATCTAGGCTGGACATACTCTGCAAGTCTTTTATATAAGCTGAGTCAAAACCTTGTTGTTCAGCTTTCCATATATAATAGCCTATAGCAGAATGTTCTTCACCTAACTTTCTTCTCTCAGCTTCGTAGTTAGCTTTATCAATAGAACTAGCACCGATCTCCATTTGGATCATGCTAGCTCTGTTATTGAATATCTTCTCGTCGTTCTTAGCTTTTTCTTTGTACTTGTTCGCTAAAGTTTTAGATAAACTCTGTGCTTCGTTTATAACTCTACCATATAATTTGGCATTTGCTAAACGTTGCTGGTCGTTCATCTTAGCGATAACTTCCGCATCTTCAAAACCTTGGTTTTCTTCAGCGTATCTTTGTTTCAGACCGGGTAGATAGTCTGCTACCTGTTCATATTGAAAGGTATCAAATTCATTGACTCTTGTGTTTGCCATAGTTTTTCACCTCTAGAAAGCTGCTATAGTACCAGCGAGATTTAGGGCATCACCGAATAGTGCAGCTCCTACACTCTGCATAGCAGGACGTGGTGGTGCTACATCCTCTGTAGGCTGGAATGCAACCTTAGCAAACTGTTTCTCTTGTGCTAATTTAGCTCTATTACGAGAAGTTTTATTACCTTCTTTGAAAGCCCATTGAGCTTTAGTTAAGTTGTTAGCTTTATTTGCATAGAATCTACCTAAAGCAGCTCTTTCCATTAGACCAAATCTTTCAATAGATTGGCCTGATCTACCAGCTGCTAGCATATTTCCATACTTACTCTTCTGTAACAGTTCCAGCATTTGACCTTGGTTCTGACGAAGAGCTTTAGCTCTCATACCATTAAGTTTAGTCTGTGCTCTACTATAAGATGCACCTAAACCTTGGTGTATATTTTGTAGTGATTTAGCATATTGAACCTTAGCAGCACCATAGGTACTTAATTTCTGTCTATGCTTTCTTTCACGTTTCTGGAGTGCGTATTGATATCGCCTCCTTGCATTTTTATTAGCTGCTTGTGCAGCCATCGCTCCTGCGCACACGGCAAAATTCTATAAAGGACAAGTTGTTGGGTCCATAAGTAAGCTCCCGTAGGAATTTAAAACCCAGAAATTTGAGAAGTTTTAAGTGGACTTCATTTCTTTTATCCACTATGTTCCATAGAAGCTTCTCTTCTCTACTTTCTATCCATCTTTTAGCTTCTCTTGCAAACATTAGAGGATGTTCATGAATTACATCGGTGCATAGCATCCATATCTTTCCGCCTTCATCGACTCCAGCCATACCGGCAGTCCTGCCGCTAGGGGATTTGAAATAAATAGCGTCGCCTTTAATAGCTTCTGATAATAGATATTGCATTGGATCAGCACCATGACCTTCTTTAACCTCTCTACGGTCAGCAGGGAGTAAATTAGAGGCTACTGTTAGAGCAGCCTCAATTGTAATTGGGTGAATGTACTTAGACACGGCTGTAGAATTTAGGATTATATTCGCCTTCCCATGTCATAGATTGTAAGGTTGCGGGTGAGGCGTGACGAGATTTCAATGTAACTGTAGTATTTGTATTCCTATCATATATAGGTACTGTTCTTATCGAATCAGTAGTGAATTGAACTTGGTTAGCACTATAAGCATTAGCCATTATTGGTTCATATTCTTCTGTATAATCGTCTTTACCAAGCCGTTTCAATGTAGTTTCATATAAACCAGAGTCTCCTAAACTTAATAGTAACCTATGTACAATTAAGGAACCTCTAGTATTGGCTCTATAAGCTTCACCTTCCTGTCTAACTACGTGTATAGTAGGAAATTCTATCTCCATATCAAACTGATAACCTAATATAAAGTCATTAGCTGGTGTTTGAGTAGCTCCATTACCATCCACATAAGTCTTCCAGTTACCATCTAATTCAACAGTAGTGCTATTAAGAGTAGCATTCTTTGTCATACCTTGGAATGTATCATCACTAGCTGATGGTACTACATATACAGCGAGCTGACCAGAGCTATTGTTAAACCCTGTAGGAAGAGTAAAAGTAGTTTTATCTGTTGTGGCATTATAAGTTACTCCTGATGATGCTTGAGAATAACTGTTGTCTAAATGTATTCTAAACAAGTTATCATCTGATGTATCAGTAGTCTGATTATCATCAGTAATTGCACGAGAGTTAGAAAATAATTTCAGATCAAATCTCTGCATTACATCCTTACTACCATTACGAATAACAGCGTAGAATGAATCGTCTAACATACAATGGTACTGAACGTTACCACTCAACTCCCATGTAAACCATGCTTGTTGTTGTCGTTTCTCAGCAGCATTGAAATACCTGAATCCATATATAGTAGACTTATCTTTTTCACTGAAAAATATTATAGCATTCTCTCTTGATGCAGATACTTGATTCAAATTAGCATCAAATAGTTTACTTACTACTTTACTTTGTTCAACTACTTTAGGTTCTCCTTCTCTTCTTATACCAGCCATCTCAAAGAAACGTGTATATTTACCAGCGTTATCTAAGAATCCTATAGATGTACCAAGTGAGACTGGATTAGTTTCATGATTAAAGTTATAATCAGCTATAGAGTTTATTTTAGCTGTAGTAGGGTTTAATATGTCACTGTCAGTAGTTAGTATAAATTGTTCGTTTTTAGTGAATAAAACTAGACCACTATTAGTTTGTATTGCATCATATATAGTAGAAGGATATTTAGAACTTATAGACAAATCGATGGGATCGCTGTTCGAAAACGTGATCGCAGATTTGTTCCAAAAATTCCAGTATTCTCCCGGTCTTGACATTACAACATTCGTACCGGCAAGTAGGCAAAACCTATTCCTGAAGAAAACAAGTTTGGAAATTTTTTTTCCAACAAAAGTTGGGTTAGGGTTAGTAACTGTATCACCTGTTTGACATTTATCCCAGTTAGGGTGACTGACTTTAAAGTATAGCTCATTAGCTGTACCTGTTATAGTACCACTACCATCATCTTGTAAACGTACAAGTTGGCAAGGCATGGTCTCTTCATCAAAGTTTATCATCCTACCCGGTTCCGGACATTCTTCCCAGACACCAGAGCCGTCCTTGTTGTTCTCTCCTATAAACTTAACATAATAATCATCTTCGTCAGCATCACTATTCTTAACTTTAACTACATACCCATGTCTACATTGAGCTGGTAGATCTTCTACTGTATGTACATTTCTAGCAAATACATTCATCAAATCACCGTTAGGCGTAGATACATTAAAAGGATCTCCATCAGTTAAATATAGTCCTGTACCTATTTGTTGAGTTTCAGAAGATGTAATACCATTACTATAGTTTTCAATAATAGTTCTGATTTCACCTAATATACTCTCTGCAGTAATAGTAGTTTCATTATCAAATGGAGTAGGTAAAGGTCTAATAGCACCTGAGCCTAGATTTCCATCCATGGTTGCTTGAATCTTAGATGTACTATGCTCCATTACGGTAACTCTGTACCTAGCATTCTTCATCCATACATCGAAGTAATCATCTTTCTCCCAACCTTCACCACCATATAATAAATCGTGTGTAGTAGTATATCTACATTGATAGTCTGGATTACTTTGGCTTCCACCTTGAGCTACAGACTGACCTATTGTAGCAATACGGAAATATAAGTTCTTCATCTGACCGTTACCATATGACTGCCCACCTCTTACAACTTGATAAGTATGTGCAGTACCATTAGCATCAGATGCGTCCCCAGCATCCCCAGCATCAATAGAGAAAATACGAGTATCTACATTTGGACAGTAGCTGTCTTGATCGCTTCCAGCTGCGTCTGTACAGCGTCCACCACCGTTAGGCAAGTTTCCACTACTCGGTAATGTACCACTTGAGCATGCATTAGAACTGTCATTCTCACGAGATATCTGAATTCTTGTAGCTGTAGTAATTGTAGAAGATGTAGTGCTATCATATAAATTAACTGCATATTGACTGGAGTAAGCTATTTTTTTTAAATCTATATAAACCTCAGCTGGCCTTTCATCATTCTTATTTTTATCAGCAGTTACAGAAACATCCCAATTATACTCTCCACCTGTCAACGCTTTCATCGCAACAGTAGTTTTAGGATGTGTTGATCCGTCACTCTTTTTAGTAGCACGATTAGTTAGATAGGTATAGTCATTTAGAGTTAGAGTTTGTATATCACTGTCAGCATAATGATTCAGATATAACTTCAATGCAGTCTCTGTTGCACTACCTGATCCTCCATCATATATAACTCTTACAGGACTACCGTCTGAACATTTCCACATTCGAACGTTACCTGTTCTATCTATCTGTCCTATGTATTGTTCTGTTTCATCTCTGTAATAACTAAACCATTTCCCATTTGTTTGAGAATCTGGATCGTACACAGTATTTGTATTTGATCCGTCTGGTATATCAAAATTAGGTGAATCGGACATACTTGCTAGAAGTCTGCCACCCGGTCTTTTTGTTAGACCTTCTGTTACATCAGGTATTACGTTTTTAGCAACATTTACCTGACCGGGTTTTTTTAATTCATCAGGCTGTTGTGAAATACCGCCTGTATATGTAGGTACTGTTTGCGTAATACTTGCCATTTAAGATCTCCTAAGTGCCTCATAAGGTTGATATGATTTGTAATAAGTATCATGTGGAGTTCCAAAGAACGATGGATTACCCATATCGCACTCATACTCTACACATGCAGCTCTTGATTTAGCTTCATCTTTACTGAGTAATTGTACTAAATTTGGGTTTGATACCAACTGTGCAGCTGCTCTAACTGCAGCTCTATAAGTTATATATCTTTGGAATACATTAGGTAGATCTCCAAATTCATATAATGTCACTACATCTAAATAAACTTCAGAATCAAATTCATCAGTATGGTTTACTAAGTCATATAATCTACCATTTCTCACAACTAAATCTCTAGTCTTATCAAACTGACCATCATGTAAATCATATCTCAATGTGTTAGCTGGTAATGTTAAGTGCTTATTACTATCAGGATCTACTGCTACATGTGATTCTGAATTGAAATGCCAGCCTTCATTCTGAACATCTTTATTAACTTCTGTTAGTATATTATATATAAATGCTACCTCTGGATTTGCATTATTTGCAACTTGTCCAGTGATAGGTGATTGACCGATAGCTCCCAAGATTGAGTTCACTGCGGATAGTTCGGTATCGGTGTCAATTGTCGAGGTCGCCATAGTGTAAAAAAAAGAGAGGCTCCGAAGAGCCCCTGTATATGTTGGTTAAAATATAAAAATTAGAATGCAGCGTTGTTGCCAGATCCGGCAGCCTTACCACAAACAAGTTCCACAGCAGCAGCTGGGTTAAGAGGAGCGGCACCCATTGCGAGGCGTCCGAGAATAACATCCCCTTGGTAAATCACCGACACATCTCCAGATGTTACTTGGACTTGTGGGCCAATGGCTTCCACACATCCTACGGCTTCTTTCTGGAAGATCAGACCACAAGAGTGATCGAACTTAGACTCTTCACCGTAGTCGTTAACTGTCTTCTGACCTGAAGGAGTTGCATTGTTCTCCTGATCACCCATTGAATCACCAACGAATGAACCAGTGTTTCCGGGATCAGTTGTACCCGGTGCAGTTGCAGATGCAGCACCATACTTAGTACCAAACTTACCGAAGAAAGGAATATTCATTGATTTGTAGATCTTGATGCCTGCAATTTCAATGATTCCGTTTCCTGACTGAAGGGCTGTACCCTGCTCGTCACGGTTAATTAGGTATGCTCCAGAACCAGAACCACCAACAGCTTGGATAAGTTCATAGTATTGTCTTGGAGATAGTACAGCAACTCTACCTTCGCCTGATACACCCTTTTCATCTAGGGCTGCAGCGGCATCGTAGAATGCATTTGTAAGCTTAGTAGCGTCGAAAGCTTCAGCTCCAGAAGTTGTAGAAGTACCGACTTGAATCTGTGTTCCACCGGGTTCTACGAAGTTAGTAGCTGTGATAGGGCCAGCAGCACGAGCAGACTTAGTGATTGCTCTGAAGATTCTGCGGTCATAGTTTTCGGCTAGAGCGTAACCAATCTTACGAGAGATTTCCCCACGTAAATCATAATGCGCAAGTGTCTCATCTAATTCATACACGAATGCAGAACTGATTAAGAGGTCATCGCATTCGATGGTTACCTCTGCTACTGGAGGTGCCTGATCCGAGTTACCTAAGATCGATTGACCCGGTACATGGAATTCAGACTTGGTGCGACCTGTGAAGATGAACTGTAATGAACGTCCATTCTTTAGGGTACGCTTAGTGATTAAATCCCTCGCAATTGTATTGCGCTGGAAGCCTTTGAACAGCTCTCCACTAAAGAGCTTAAGGTATAAGTTACGCCTAGCAGCAGTGTTTGCAGATGATAAATTATTAGCACCTGCATAGGTAACTGGAGCTGGGTTAACTGTTGACTGTTGAGCCATTGTTAATTAATAAAATGTATTGCTTATCTACACGTGTAAAATTTTTGATCTTTTTTTGTGGTCTATCCC
>VTLG01009051.1_pt1 | contig 13599 bp, 5 predicted proteins | sample 4694571 | NCBI WGS metagenome assembly VTLG01 (sample SAMN12604809, study PRJNA352737) | marine metagenome | biome: ENVO:00000447; feature: ENVO:00000209|ENVO:00000569|ENVO:01000036; material: ENVO:00002151; isolation source: viral sequences binned using virsorter ...
CTTTTAAAATTTTACCTCCACCGGCTGCTTGCCAAGCATTGTCTCCTCTTAAAAAAGTAGAAGAACCTGCTGTTCCAGTTGTAGATAATTCAGCTACACCAATAGCATCATCTGCTACTTTTACATTTGTTACTGCATTCGTTGCAAGTGTGTCTGCATCTACTGAGCCGTCAGGTAAACCACCTACGGCTAATCCTGCGATAGTGTTCGCAGATCCATCGATTGTTATCGCCATTAGCTAATTACCCAACGTCCGTTTACAGTTACAGTGGCATTATTTGTTATAGGGCCGACACTGTGTGCCCCTTTACCAGCAGCAATAGTATAATTACTAGATATTGTCTGATCATTTTCGTATATACATCCATTTGCAACTGTTCCACCAGCAACTTCCCAACCAGCTTCACCGTTAGCGTCTAGAGTTAAGACGTAATCTTCAGTAGCTGTAGTATCTTTAACGGTAAAATTAATACCAGGTACACGGAATTTAGTGACATTATCATTACCTATAGTCACTTCATTATCTACACCTACAGCAGAAGCAGTGGCTTCATAACCAAGAAGTGTATTATTATCTCCAGTTGTTATTGCATCACCAGCTTTACTACCTAAACAAGTGTTTTTAGTACCATCAGATAGATTGGCTCCAGCAGCTTTACCAACAGCAGTATTATCATTACCTGTTTTATTATTTGAACCGTTTCCTGCTAAGTGGCCAATATAAGTATTATAAGTTCCTGAAGTATTCAGTTTACCAGCTTGATAACCAAGTGCTACGACTCCTTCACCAGTATGACTCGTTAGAGACGATGAACCTATTGCTACACTTGTGGTTCCATTTCCGCCTGCTAAATTACCAATAGCAATGTTATGGTCATTTGTAAGATTCCAACCACCTCTTCTACCTATAGCAATACAGTTATCTCCGGTTGTGAGAGCTATACCAGCACTATGGCCTATAATTACGTTATCAACTCCACTAGTAATATCCTTACCAGCATCATGACCAACGGCTACGTTACGTTCTCCATCCGTTTGATCTTCTAATGCATTACTTCCAAGATAAACATTCTCATATCCTGAAGCATCAGAAGCAACAGTATTAACAGCAACATTTGTTAGACTAGCACCATTACCACTAAAACTTGTAGCAGTCACAGCACCAGTAACAGTTACACCAGCAGCTGTTGTTTCAAACTTTTTACTACCATTATGCCGGAGCTCTACGGCTCCACCTGCTATAAAGTGTGCAATATGATCATTATTGTTAGCAGAATTTCTTATTGTTACTGATTGACCGTTAGAGTCGATATAATTATAAGTACCATCATGGTATATTGATAAATCTGTTCCAGCACCAAATGTTAAACGATCATCTGTTGCTCCAGCACTATCACCAAAGGTAATATTCTTAGCATTTACATCTAAGTTTCCACCTAATTGTGGGGTTGTATCACTAACAACATCTGATATACCACCTGCGGGAACTGTTTGCCATGAGCAAGTTCCATCGCCATCTTCCCGTAGGAATTTAGCACCACCTGATTCACCAGTTGAAAGTATTGCTGTACCTTCAGGAGTTCCTGTTGGTGCAGCTGACCATTTAACACCAGTAGCTTCACTACTATCTGCTGTTAGTATATGAGTATTTGTTCCAACTGCTAAAGCAGAAGGATCGCCAGACCCATCACCTACTAATATTTGACCTTTAGTTGCCAGGTCACTATTCATTACAGCACCTGCTGCATTGACATTAGTAGCGTCAGTTACATCAGCACTAGCTTCAATACCATCTAACTTAGTACCATCAGCTGATAAATCTCTACCATCAACAGTCTGTGATCCTGACATGGTTATATTACCAGTCATCTGACCACCTGATCTAGCTAGTAAATCACTAGGTGCTGCTACACCATCTTCCCATGCACTACCAGTATATACTTTTAGTCTATTAGCTGTGCTATCATAAGCCAAATCACCTTCAGCAACTGAATTACCACCTCCATCAGTGGTAGGTGCAGAAGGACTGAAATCATCTATTTGATAAAGATCAGCGAAGTTATTGACATTAGAGATATTACTAGCAACTGTATTAACATTAGATATTGCTCCAGCTGTAGTATTTACATTAGATATAGCACCTGCTGTAGTATTAACATTTGCAATACTACCTGCTGTGGTATTTACGTTACTAATTGAGCCAGCTACTGTATTAACATTACTGATTGATCCAGCAACTGTTGTTACTTCTGTAGCTTTAGGTACTAATCTATGGAAGGTATAAGTATTGAGAACTGCAGTTGTCTCTACAATCATACCAAAACCACTATTATAAGTAGTGCTATTATCAGCACCATTAATAGTAACAGTAGAGTTACCTACAGTACCATTAGGAACTGATATGACGCCGCTACCACTTGAGGTATAGTTTGTTGATAAAGCTTTAATACTAACAAGAGTACCTGTTCCATCATTAACATCTGGATTAGCATTAGGGAAAGCTAATTCAGTAGCTATTGGTACAAAACCACCTACATCATCAACTAAATCTATAATTCTATCATTGATAGCTGCGGTAGTTGCAATGGTTGTATCATTATCTGGGAATGTAACACCATCTTTAATGGTATCACCAGAACTTATATTGAAATACCTAGCATCAGATGCTGATGTAGTAAAGAATGAAGTATCGTTTGCACTTGCTGCAGCTTGCTCACTATTGGTAACAACAGTAGCTGCTGTTAGTTTTGATGAATCAACTGATCCAGCTGCTAAATGGGCTAAATCAATACTTCCATCAACATAATGTTCGGAATCGATAGAGTCATCAGCTATGTTATCTCCATCAACTGCATCACCTGCTAGGTGTACATGATCAATCGATCCATCAACATATTGGTCACTGTCAACTGAGTTAGCTGACATGTGAGCTAGATCTATACTTCCATCTACATACTGATCACTGTCCACAGAGTTAGCAGACATATGTACAAGGTCAATAGAACCGTCAACATATTGATCACTGTCAACTGAGTTAGCTGACATGTGAGCTAGATCTATCGATCCATCAACGTATTGATCACTATCTACAGAGTTTGCAGACATGTGTTCAAGATCTATTGATCCTGCTGCATAGTGTTGAGAATCAATAGCATCGTTTGCTATATGAACTCCGTCTATCGAACCGTCAACATATTGCTCACTGTCTATAGAGTTCACAGCCATGTGTTCTAAGTCAATAGAACCTGCTATATAATGCTGAGAATTGATAACATCATCTTGGATATTAGCTCCAGCAACAGAATCTGCAGCAAGTTTACTGTTTGTTACAGCACCATCTTTTATCTCATAAGTTTGAATTGTTTGATTTTGTTCTTCTTGAGCAGCATAGAGAAGTTGATCTTGGTTAGCATTTAAATCATCAGCTTTAACTGATGAACCTGCTTGATAATCAACTTTAGCTGTTTGTACATTAGTCTCTCTGAAGATACGAATATCATCACTAGAAGAACTTGGTATATTTCCGGCAGTGAACCTTATAGTACCACCACCATTAGTAGTATAACTTTCAACAGTGTAGTGGGTGGTTACAGTTTTAACTACATTGTTTACTTCTACTTTTATGTCTGTAGAGGCCAGGGATTTGAAGGTGAAGGCATAATCGGCATTGTTAGTACCAGTTCCCTGACTTCCATTGTAATCTACGAAGGTAGCCATAGTTATTTATACATATTGAGTAAAGGCTCGTACTCGCTGGTTTGCCTTTGTTTTCTTATTCGATCTACTTTAGCTAACCTTTGAGATTCTTTCAATTGGGCGGCTTCTGGGAAGCTATGTAGTACATCATTCCAACCTTTGCGTCTAGCTAGGTCCATTATTATTTTTATTCTTTTGTTATGATAATAGTCAGTAGCTTCAAATTTACCTCTATCACCATTCTGAATATCTCTTAACATCTGTCTTAAAGATTCTCGTGCTCTAGGATCTCTTGCAAGTTTATTAAGTTCATGTTCTATATTATAATTACCAACTGCTTGTTGGAATCGTGATCTTAATTCTGGTTCTTCAGATAAGTCAGTACCATCAGGTGCATAGTAAACTGACATACGCATATCATATCCAGAATTGAATAAGAACTCTTTACCAGGGCTATGGTTTAGATTAAACTGCCAAGGGAATATAGCATTATGTACTCTAGTTAAGAAGTCATAAGATCTCAATGGTTTACCATTTGTGAAGTCATACTTAATAGGTAAGTCTTGTCCAGGTAAGTATTCAGAAGTTAAGTTTCTATTACGAATAGCTTGGAATATACCAGAACCTAATTCTTTCATATGAGGTGTAAATATTTTACCTATTTCATTCCTAAGACCTGCCATAGGTACAGTGTTGTTCAGTAAACCACCTAATACTCTACCTTGTTGTCCAGGTCTGCCAGCAAAGAAATCGACAGCTGATGTTAATCCAGCAAGATATGATTTACTAGTAATAGCTTGTGCAATCACTAATGATACTTTCTGAAGTTCATTCTTAGTCCATTCTTCACCCATCAGCATACTGTAATCTCCTATATCAGATACAGTAGAAGCTATCATGTTAAATGGTTCTACCCATTCATAATTAACCCATACATCACCAAACCTTCTACTTCTTGGTTTCCATCCAGCATCAAGCCACATTTGGCGTTGTGCTCTATCTACAGGACCATTTCCTGTCAGATTGCCACCTAACCAATCCTGTATAGCCATGAATGTTATAGCACTACCTATACCTAATCTTCCAGTTTGTAATGCCTTAGCATTAATCAATTCTTGTGGATTAGTAATACCATACCTAGACACTTCAGATAGATCAGTAGGTTTAGCAAATGCTATATCATTGAATTCTTTAACTAAGAAGTTAAATCCAGGTGTATGTTTAGCGGTTAAATTAAGACCATTAACTCCTGTTCTTGCGAATAGGAAGAATGGTTTAAGCATTGGTTGAGCATTGAATAGGTCATTTAGACCTTTAGGTAATCCCTCTAATTCTTGTGTTAATGTTATTTCTTTAGCTGCAAACTGAGTGGCTTCATCTTTAATATGACCATTACCATCAAAGATTTGAGCATAGAAATCATCTTCATATTTTTTGATAACCTGTGGATCTATTCTAGGTAAATATCCTTTGCCTTGTAATTCGAGAGCATCAAGCATTGCTTTCTCTCTCATCTTGGCTCTACCTAAAATATATCTCCAAGTATCATCAGTAGCTGCCATTAGACGTGTAGAGTATGTCAGGAATTTGTTATCATTTAGATTCCTAGCCATGTTAGCAATTCTAAAAGCTGCCTTATCTCCATCTGTAGCTCTACCGCTATCTTCTGCCCATCTTCTCAGTATTTCCCAGTTGTTATCATCTCTAGAATATTCAGTATAACGAGACTTGATAGTAGATAATTCACCACTCCAGTATCCTTGAAGTTTAGTTTTGAATAACTCAAAAGCTTCAGGTATTGTTTCTCTCATAGCATTTAAAGAAGCCAGAGAGGATCTTATAGTAGCACTATCACCTGTGAAAGGATATCTCATTGTAGCTCCTACGGCTGTAGAGATAGGTCTAAATGTACCAGCTATGCCTGTACCCATAAGTGCTCTTATAGGAGTCTTAGGACCGCTTAGAATGCTATGTATCATAACACCACCAAGTTCTCTAACTGCAATACCAACTCTAGCAGGTCTATTAGGATCTAACCTACCACCTTTAAGCATTGTTCTAGCCCAGTGATCGAAATCTTCTAAGCTATTTATATCCTTCATCATAGAGAATGCTTCAAATACAGCATTCATTAGATCAGGATCAGCATCTTCTTTAGCTACTTGAAGTAATGTTAATATAGCTTCTTTAGATTCAGCTACATCTTTTTTAACAACATCTTGTAAAGCTCTCTTACCTAATGCTGTCTCAGGGTTTTGTGAATCCAACACCTTAAGACCTCTACCTCTAGCAGCTCTAGACTTCTTAGTTAAAGTCCATAGAGTTGTTAGTGTATCTAATGTCTGTTTAGCTGGACCATCTATATCATCAAGTTTAGCATATTGTGCAAGTTCTCTACCTGCAATACCTAGTGACCTTAAGTTTTGTAGTAGTGAACTAATTACTAAGTCAGAAGCAATTACTTCCATTCCACCTAGTATTTCTTCACCACCTAATACATCTGGTTTCAGTTTATATAACTCTTCTAAGTATTGTTCTGTTGTCATCTCAGCAGCATTTCTACCATTAGTAATCTTTTGATGTAGACTTACTGCGTCTCCATACACTTCTTTTAATGATAATCTACCACCCTTTAGAGCCTCTACAGTTCTTTGGAATTTCTCTGAACTCCATAGCTGTTTAAGTGTATTTTCTACAACTTCTTCTGCTACATCTAGGTCACCATTAGCTATACGTTCTCTTTCAAGAGCTGTGGTAACATTACCAGCATCTCCATCTTCAGCTCCCCATTCATTTCTAGTTCTCTTTAAACCATCAAGAACTTCATCTGGTTCATCTTTAGATAAATGAGCACCTTGATGAGGTTGAGCTGTAGTAGAGTTTTTACTAGCACGCCATTTAGCTTCTCTAAATTCCTCTAAGCCTTTCTCTACAGTTTGTTCATTAATAGACTTATTCCTACGTATTACTTTCTTTTGTACCTTTGATACACCTTTACCTAATAGTAGGGTTGATGAGTCAAATATGGTACCAATTCCCATACCTTCGACAATGTTCTTAAACTTCATCCATATAGGATGATCAGTATCTTTTGTACTTAGTGGTGTATCAATAAAACCATATTGGTCTCTTAGAGCTCCTAGTGCGTTATGTCCATCCGATTCCTTGGATATCAGATCGCTAGTAGCACCAATAGCTGCAGCTCTGACAAGACTGTTTGCTCCAGCCCAGGCTGCACCAACTCCTAATCTTGCTGCGGTTACTTTAAATGAAGGTATTATAGCAGCAGCCATACTACCAAAATGTACAGTACCTCTAAGTAATTTACCCCACCATGTTTTAGTTATGATAGGGTTTTCATAGTCTGTAAATGGGTGAAACTCAGGGCGATATTCTCCTTTCTCTTGTCTTTCTCTTTGCATCTCTCCACTAAACGCATCTATTGTACGTTCTGGGAAAGTAGCTATAGAGGAAGCCGTGTCTTGGAAACCACCCTTAAATGCTGAACCTACTTCAGTAGCAGTAGCTGCGAATCCCCATTTGTCAGCTGCTCTTGGATCATCCTGCTCAGCTAACATTTGAGATTCAGTTTTATCTATTGCTTCTATTTTAGCAGCATCTCTTTCTTTTTTCTTTTCATTTTGCTTGATATATTCATCTAAGAACTTTAGTTGTTCGTCAAGCTTAGTGTTATCAAATCCTATATTGGAATCTGTCATAATATTACCTTAGTAATCATGCGTTTGATACACTGCGAATTAATGCCATAGCAATATCAGTGTTTAAGTATTGTAACTGATTAAACCCTTCCAGACCTAATGAGTTGTTTGCTTCATCTCTTGTAGCAGGATCTAAATTGTATAAAGCATTGAAAGCAATATCAGAGGATCTTAAATCACCACCTTTATTAGCTTGTTTTCTCATTGATGCTTCTATCAATTCATCTTGGAATTCCTGATTGAATAAATCATTAACATCCCAACTAGTTCCTAGTAATGCTTCTTTTAGTTCTGATCTACTCATTCTATTGATACCGAATGAGGAGTATTCATCATTACTAAGTAGATTTATTACTTCTCCTATTGTATGTTGAGATAAAGGTTTTTCTAGTTCTACTGACTGACCCGTTTCATTACTTTCTAAATAATCATAAGCACCATTCTTTTCAGCTTGTGTGTTTTTAGTATTATCTGTAAAGAATGATTTAAAGTTATCTCCTTTATTATATAATTGAAGAGACTTACTTGGATTAGGATAATCAGTTAGTAAACTACGATCATAAATGGGAAAGTTATCCAAACCTCCATACCAACCAATTTCTTCTTTTTTCTCCTGCTTCTTCTTGTTACCTAGTAGACCTAATCTAATATCTTGTAATTGCTTCTTATCCATACCAGGCATCTGTGCAGCAAGTTTGTCATACAAATCAGCCACTTGACCTGTTCTATGGAAATTAGCAGCTTGCGCTAAAGCAACTTCTTCCCCAGGTAATAGAGTAGGTTTAGTGTACCATTCTTTATCTTTATTTATCATCACTCTAGCTTTACGTAAATTCCTTACAACATCTATATTCTCTTCTGCACGCAACTCTTGTTCTATAGATACTTCATCCTTTGTACCATCTCCAGGACGATCAAATTTTTGAGTTTTAATTGCTAATCTAACAGCATCTCTAGCTTTAGTTCTAGCTACTATATGGGATTGACCAGCTGCTCTAGCATTAGTATATTCAGAGTTATAAAGACCTTCTAAGTTTTCCTGTACTATTATATGTCTTGGTGAGTTCTTTTGTGTAGTCAGTATTTCTCCAGTAAATTGTCTTACTGCTCCATCTAACCAATCAGTATCTTGAGATAGTTGTTGTTTTGTACGTCCAGTTTGTTGAGAAGTTTTAACCCATTGTATTGCTCTTGCATAATCATTTGGATCTGTTATACCAGCCATTACTACATCTTCAGTACTCAGCCTTTCTCCAGCCATTACACGTTGTTGTAACCTAAGTAATGCTGATCCACTTTCTTGTTCTTGTGAAGTAATTGCTGTTTTTAATCCTTGAGGTATTTGAGCACCTGATCCAAACTTATCGTAAAATCTGTTCTGTGCTTCTAATAGTTTTTCTTGAGAAATAACTTCATCACCCCAAGAAGCTTTTTCATTTTCCCACCATGAATTTACTTCATTATCATGTCGATCTGTGACTAATTTATTTTCATCTCTTCTTTTAATGTTTACTGCTGCTTGGATTAAATTAGCTTCTCGTTCCCAGTATTTAGAGAATTTCTGCTCTTTACCATTATGATCAGTAATAGTTCCATCTACAAGTTTCTGTCCATCTTCCCAAGGTAATGTACCGTCCTCGATCATTTCAATAACTTTATTAGTAGCTTCATTTCTCAATCCAGCCCAGTCTGTTGAACTAGTTCCATCAGGATTTATAGTTGTCCACTTACCTTTAAAGTTTCTTAAGTATGTACTAAACCCTTCAGAGCCTTCCATGTTGATTATATCTGCAGCAAGATCTCTGTTAACATTTAAGTTATGAGATGCTTCATACTGTGTTTTTTGATTTTGAAGCCACTTAGTTCTAACACCTTTCTCATACTTCCTTAAAGCAGGAATTATAGTCTTACGTAGTTGGTGGATATTTCTACCATTACCTAAAGCATCTTGTATGATAACAGTTCTTACAGCTGCTAATCCTTGTTCAAGTTCTACAGCATTAGATGCAGTCATAACTGTTGTAAATTCACCAGTTTGATGTGATCTATACTGTAGAGTATTGATGCCACGATTCATGTAAGCAGGGATTAGTTTTGCGAACTCATTATTAGCTATATAATCTGGTTGGTTTTTCCTTAAAGAACTGCGTAGTAACTTTTTCTCATCAGTTGAGGCGTTAGGATTATTTGCTATATATCCTTCAACTGCACTATTTTGATTTGAGTTCTGTAATTCTATAGCACCATCTAATCCTGCAGCATTGATACGTCTGACTTCTGAATCTTCTCCTGCTCCTAAATAAGCTTTATCAATTGCAACAGCTTCTAAATGTTCTTTAAACCATATACCTTGTCTTAAACCTTCTTGAGTAAGAGCAATTAATGCTTGATTTTTTGAATCAGCTAGTTTAGAATAATAATTATGAGTTTTAATTCTTTGGTCTATAAAACTAGCATAATCTTTTACTGATTCATTTGCAGTATTTTCTAGTGATGAGGTTATATCAAGCGGTTCCTCGTAATTCCACTTGTCTGCGTTTGCTTGTGCCATAACTATTTGAAATTGTCTATGGAATGAGTTTTCCTAAGCCAAGAGATTGCCCGAAGCTTAACATGTTTTGATTAGATGAACTTTGTGGACTAAACATACCAGAAGCGAGGGGAGACAGAGATAAACCTGATGATGACGATTTAGAACCGCCTCCAAACATTCCCATTAATGCTCCCATAGTACCTGAGCCTCCACCTATACCCATAAGTTTTAAGCTAGCTCCTCCAGTAAATGGTGCTGCTATTAATGGTGCTAGTTTCAGAGCCATTCCTACTCCACTCATAATTTTACTTGCTTGATCTTCTTTTGGTACTTTCTCAAGTAGAGGTGGTTGTGGCGGTGAAGCTAATTGTAATTTTTCATATAATTTATTAACCTTACTTCTATGCCTTCTTCCGGCAGCAAGCATATCAGTTTGTATACCAACACCCCAAGCTTGGTCAACTGCTGCTTGTTGTTTATAATTTTTTGCTAACAATCCTAATAACTCATTTCTACTAGAAGTAGCTGAACCATCTCCTTCGTCTACTCTTTTATTAATATAGTATTGAGTTGCTGCACTCTGTAAGCCTAACCTAGCTTGAGATGCTACACTAAAGGCTGTTGTTTGTGCAGAACCTCTATCTCTAGTATAACCTATGAGATAGTTATCCTTACCTTTTAGAAATTGAGCTTCCTTAGAATGGTAGACTGCTTTTTTATTAGACCAGTCATACATCTTAGCTGCGTTTCGCATCTTAGTTGCTTTAATCTGGTCTTTATTCGCTGCTTTGCACACGACAAAATTCGATAAAGGACAATTGATTTGGACCGTGAGAAATTTTTCTCAGAAATTTAAAGCCCAAAGATTTGAGTAGTTTTAAATGTAGTTTATTTCTAGCGTCAACCACATTCCATAATAATGGTTCCTTTCTACTCTCAAGGTAACCTTTAGCTGCTTTAATAAAAGCAATAGGGTAGTCGTATATAGCGGGAGTACATAACATCCATATGTTCCCATCTTGTTGTACACCGCCTATTCCGGCAGTCTTGCCGTTAGGCATCGTGAAATACACCGTAGAGCTATCCTGAGCTGCGGTAAGCAACTCCTCCTTAACATCACACCCCCAGCCTTCTTCGATCTCTCTACGGTCTTCTGGAAGTAAATTAGAGGCCACCTCCAAAGCAGCCTCTATTGTTATGGGTAGAATTTGTACTTTAGACACGTCTATAATATTTCTGTGAGTAATCACCTTCCCAAGACATTGATCTTAATGTTGCAGGTGCAGGGTGAGATGACTTAAGAGTAATGTCTACATTTTCATTCTTCTCGTATACTGGTATAGTTTTTATCTCTTCAGCTAAGTATGGAGCATCTGATATATTATAGTAATCAGCAAATGTTGACTCGTATACTTCATTATAATCAGTCTTCCCAACTCTTGTAAGCGTAGTATCATAAAGACCAATCTTCCCAAAGTTTAATTTTAATCTATGTATAACTAAAGATGAATTTACATCTGCTCTTACTTGATCTCCTGATTGTTGTGTGACATATATCCTAGGAAAATCTACTTGATAATCATAGAGATATCCTACATGTAATTCTATATTACCACTCCAATCACCAGGAACAGTGAAATCATCATTAGGGTTATTACCTAATAAAGTACATTCAGCATATCTACCTATCCTAGTATTAGTACCATCTGTATCAACTAATACAAGCTTACCATTAGGAGTAGTTACACTAGGAATCCATGTAACATTACTAAATGTAGTTAACTTGGTTACGGCATTATAAGTACCACCATTCGTTATAGTAGTATAATTATCTAAATGTACAAGATAATTTACACCATTCTCATCTATATCAGCATCTGCATCTTGCTGTATTATACTTAACTTTTGTAAGAAAAAGTTTTCATCCAACATGAAGTACTCATCATCTATAATAAAATGGTACTTAAGATTATTGTTAAACTTCCATTTAAACCAAGAACCTTGTAGTCTTCTGTCTCCTACATTTAAGTATTTAAACCCATATACAATATCTGAGGTATCTTTACCAAACAATACCATAGAGTTTTCTCTTGAATTGGTAAGTAGATTCAAACTTTTAGGTAATAAACTAGGTACTACTTTACTTTGTTCTACAACTGTAGGCTCACCTTCTCTTCTGGTATTAGCCATCTCATTGAATCTGCTATACTTACCAGAGTTATCTACATAAGCTATAGTTGTTCCCATTGAAATAGGGGACATAACTTTATTATAGTTATATGTTGATACACTTCTTAGTTTAGCTGTGTCTGGATTTAAGACAGTATCATCGGATGAGAATAAGAATTGTTGGTTAGAACTGAATACAAGTAAACCACTAGTTACTTCTATTCCATCATACAAATCAGATGGGAATGAAGAACTACAAGATATATTGATAGGATCTACAGGACTAACTGCCAAAGCAGTACTGGCCCAGAAATTAGATAAGGCTCCAGCCCTCGATGTTACAACATATTCACCTGATAAAAGAACTAATCTATTTCTAAAGAACAGAACTTTATTAATTGTTTGATCAACAAATTTTGGTTTAATATTTGTAACGTCATCACCTACTTCTCTATCTGACCATGTGTATTCTTTAATTAAGAAATCTCCATCAGTCTGCCTTTGAAGTATATGAGGCATTGTAGCCCCATTAAGGCTTTTAACAATACCAGGTGCAGGACATTCTATCCAAGAACCAGGACCATCTTTATCATTATCCCCTTTAAACTTAACATAGAAATCATCTTGATCTGAGTTTTCTGATTGAGCTACTTTAACAATAACACCATGTTTACATTGGTTAGGTAAGTCTCCTAAATCATTTACCTCATTCGTACTGACTTTCATCAGGTCTTGATCAACTACTTCCAAATTAAAAGCGGCTGATCTAGTTACATATATACCATTACCAATAACTTTACAGGTAGTTGAAGAAGGCATAGCACCTACAATACTACCAAGAATGGTATCAACTGTTACAGCTGTATCTGCATCGAATGGTGTAGGAGCTGGTCTTATAGCACCGGCTGCACCTAATCCACCTACTGTTACATCTACTGCTTCATGATCTTTTACTTGTACAGTATAATTATAACTTGTTTTAGCTTGATCTAAAGCTACAGTACCTGAATTTCCAGTAACCCAACCTTCACCACCATGTAATAAAGTAATTGTACTACTGTAAGCACACCTATAACCATCTCCATCTATACCAGCATCATCAGCATTAGCGTTAGGACTAACTCCATTATTACCTTGTGTTGTAATTCTGAATGTTAAGTTATTAGTACCACCTGGGACACTGCTTATTTCACCTGCGCCTTGTCCCCATACCTGAGTACCAATACCTTGGCAATCTCCTGTACCGTCACCACTATTAGCAGTAGCACCATTGGAAGTTATTTTAAGCCTAGTAGCTCTGTTAATAGTATGAGTCTGGTTGCCTCCATCATTCATATTTAAAGCATACTGTCTACCGTTTTCTGTACGTTGTAGTTCTATGTATGCCCAATGCGTATCAGGTCTGGCATCTGTAGTGCCTTCAGTTTGAACAGTTTTACTTCTGTTGTTTAAGAAAGTAGTATCGTTTATAGTTAATGCTTG
>VTLG01013569.1_pt1 | contig 13598 bp, 22 predicted proteins | sample 4694571 | NCBI WGS metagenome assembly VTLG01 (sample SAMN12604809, study PRJNA352737) | marine metagenome | biome: ENVO:00000447; feature: ENVO:00000209|ENVO:00000569|ENVO:01000036; material: ENVO:00002151; isolation source: viral sequences binned using virsorter ...
AATTATAAGACAATATATAAAAGCTAACCAACAAAGATTAGAAACATATAATAAAATGCGTAGATTGTATGATGCTGTAAAAGTTTTAGGTATGAGAGATAAAAAAATACAAGAAGAGTTTGATGATCGAAACTCACTTGATTTATATGGTTTTATAGAAGATAATAAATTTAAACCTTTTTCTATAAGTGACAACGTAATTGCAGCATATGAAAAAGAATCTAAAGAAAAAGGAATACCAAACCCGTTAAATGATAAAGTTTTGAGACAACTTGGTAAAATAGAAAACAAATTATATAAACAAAAATTAAATCAAGATTTTATAATAAATGTAGAGGACTATTTACTACCAGAGCCAGATACTAGCATGGTGCCACCACTACCAGAGACACCTATGCCCAACGTTTCTGTAGCACAACAAACACCAAATGTCTTGGAATCTGGATTGACTATGACAGAACAAGCGTTATTATCAGAAGAAGAGAAGATGATGACACTTAAAAACAGAGGATTAGTATAATGCCTAACGGTAAACCACCAAAGACAACCGGCGAACATTTAGTATCTCTCTACGGATATGTAACAGGATTTAAAAAACAAATAGATCATCTACATCAAGATTTAAGTAAACTAGAAAGAAAAACAGACACTGTAATTTATTGGATTGTTGGTGGTGCATTTACCACAATACTTACGCTTGTAGGTTTATTTAATTTATTTATGAATTAAATCCAAGCTTTTAATTCTTCACCCATTATTTCTGTAGCGATATTAACTTTGTTACGTAATGATTTTACAATCTTATCATCAATAGTATCTTCAGCCATAATATCAATATAAGTCATAGGTTTTTCTTGACCAATACGATCTATTCTAGCTTCTGATTGCATTCTTTTCTCAAGATCATAACCATTAGAATAATAAATCATTGTTGATGCACCTGTAAGTGTAATACCATAACCACCTGTTTGTGGTGTACCAACTATAAATCTAACTGGTGATTCTTTATCCTGTATTTTCTTTATTGCTTTTTGTCTATCCTCTGTACTTGTATCACCAAAATATGTAACGACTGTATTTTCGCCATATTTTTTTGATATAGCCTCTACAATTTTTTCTATGTCGTGTCTATAGTGAGCCCATATTACAGCTTTGCCTTCTACCTCTTGTATTATGTCTAAAAGTTCTGAGATACGATTGTTTTTAAGATCTTGTACTGTGCCGTCATTAGATTTAAAATGACCACAAGTTATCTGATGTAGTCTCATAAGCTGTGTAATAACAGTAGCAGACGTAACCATTTTACCATTTAAGAATGCAATCGCTTCTTGTTTCATTTGTTTATACACTTTCTTTTGTTCAGCTGTAAGTTCTACAGTTCTTTTCATAAATGTTTTTTTAGGTAGATCTAAACAATCATCTTTTAATACACGATATGAAAAAGGTTTTAGTTTTTCTGATAGTTCAGCTAAATTTCTATATCCAACTACAATCTCCACAGATCTACCAGATACATTTATTTTTCTACACACAGCATATCTAGTTCTAAACACATAATAAGATGACTGATCTAATAAATAAGGATCTAGGAAATAACATTGTGTAAATAGATCTAGAGGTGATTTTGTAACGGGTGAGCCTGTAAGTATTCTTCTATATTTTGTAAGCGGTCTTAATGACACTATAGTTTTAGTTCTTAACGCTCCAGGGTTTTTAATAGTAGTAGACTCATCTATAGCCATCAAAGCTTTATGACTATTTAAAAATTTTTCTGCGAATTGCACACCTTTTTTAGTAGAGAACGCCTCTACATTCATTATAAGGATGTGAAGTTCTGCGCCTGTTGAAAACAAAGGTTTTAAGTCTGGTGCATTGGGTTTGGTTTTCCAGAGGCCAACTTTCTTTGGTATATAATCAGGCATATGGTTTGGTATTTCTTGATCAAACCAATTTTTATACACACCTTTTGGTGCCACAATTAAAGCACCATTTATCTTGCCAGCATTGTAAAGCATAGCAATATTATCAATTAATACTTTTGATTTACCTGTACCCATCTCCATGAAATACGCAAAAACTTCTTTATCCCATGACATTTCAAGGGCTTTCTTTTGATGAGCAAAAGGCTTGCTTTTATATTTATAATGCATAATATCTTTTAACTTTCTATTGGAAGCATATATATTATGTGTTAAACAATGTCAAGAAGGATATATTACTAATGGCAACAGTCTTTGTTATACAAGACATACCAGGATCTAAAATAGGTACACCTAAAATTAATATTATAGGGGCAACAGAGTTTGGTGATTTAAAAGTATTACTACCAGAAAACTCACAGATTATTTTGAGTCCCGCGTATGTAATACAAACATTAAAACAAAAATTAAGAGAATATAAAGAAAAAGATTATTTACTACTTACAGGCGATCCTGCTATAATTGGTGTGGCTTGTTCTATAGTATCAGATATTACGAATGGTAAATACAACTTACTAAAATGGGATAAACAAGAAAGAAAATACTATCCTGTAGAAATAAATTTACACGGGGGTTGACAAATACATTATAAACCTATATATAAGAAAGCAAGAAAGTTATGACAAAAATTGATTTTGAAAAAGATAGAATGCAATCTGTGAAGCAGATAGATTCCGCTAAAAGATTGTCCGACAAAGTTCTAGAATTAAAAGATTTAGAAGATGAAATTGCTAATGCTGAAGAGTCTTTAAAAAAATTAAAAGAAAAAGCAAAAGAAGTTTCATCTGTAGAAATACCTGCAATGATGGATGATATGCAGATTACAAAATTAAAGCTGAAAGACGGTGAGCAAGTAGAGATTAAAAAAATCTACGGCGCCTCTATTCCTAAAGATCAACAGGAAGCAGCTTTTACATGGCTTCGTAACAACGGTCTAGGTGATGTTATTAAAAATGACATTACCGTTACCTTTGGTCGTGGCGAAGACAACAAGGCGGCATCATACGCTGACCTTGCAAAAGGTCAAGGGTTTGAACCAGTTCAAAAAATTGGTGTGAACCCTATGACTTTAAAGGCTCTAGTAAGGGAACGTCTTGAAAACGGTCAAGAAATTCCTAACGAGCTGTTCAAACCGTTTGAAGGTAACCAAACTAAAATAACAAGGAGAAACTAGAAATGAGTAGCGAGAAACAAGTAACTACTAAAAAAGAAAACCTACCATCTGCAGGTTTATTTGAGGCAGATGCACAAAAAGGTTTTGAGAATGTGAAGACAGAAAGTCTGGCTCCACCTATCTTAAAACTATTGCAGAACGGATCAGCAGAAGCACAGAAGCGTAATCAAAATTATGTTGAAGGCGCAGAACCTGGTATGTTCTTAAACACTGTTACGAAACAGTTATATGATGGTGACAAAGGGATACAAGTTATTCCATGTCATTATAAACTAGAGTTTCAAGAGTGGGCAGATTATGGAACAGGTTCAGGTAGACCTGAAATGATCTACCCAGATACTTCGGATATTCTAGAAAAAACTACAAAAGGCCCTGACAATAAAGATAGATTACAGAATGGTAATTATATTTTAACTGTTGGTCAACACTTTGTAATTATTGTGGGTGATAAAGGTTCTGAAACTGCAATGGTATCTATGAGTTCGTCTCAAGGTAAAATTAGCAGAAAATGGAACTCCATGATGAAGTCTATTAGTTTAGATGGAAAAGATGGACCATACACACCACCATCGTTTAGCCACATATATAAATTATCTTCTGTATTAAATACAGGTAAAGGTAATCAATGGTATGGCTACAACGTAGAAAAAGTTGGAATGTTAGAAGATGCTAAGATGTATGAACGAGCTAAGAAGTTCTACGAAGGCATTAGAAACAAAGCATAATACTTTTGGGGGCGAAAGCCCCCAATACTTGTAGTGGTGATGATAGAATTAGATAAATTTATAAATATATTTGCGGGCTCGTATAGCGCCTACGGTCAAACTAGAAAAACAGATGAGTTTGATGAGAGAGGCAAACACAAAACTAAATCTTTTATAATTAAAAAAACTCCTAATAAACAAATGTTTCAAGAACATTTGGATGGTAAAGAACCTGCTCTTGGTATCATACCAATAAATGAATCAAATAAATGTAAGTGGGCCTGTATAGATATTGATGTGTACAATGGCTTTGATCACAAAGAATTAATAGTAAAAATACGTAAGCATAACTTCCCTTTAATTGTATTTAGATCCAAGTCTGGTGGTGCACATGTCTTTTTATTTTCTGATAATTATGCACCTGCAGTATTATTTAGAAGTAAATTAAAAGAGATGGCAGCTAAACTAGGCTACGCTAATGCAGAAATATTTCCAAAACAAAATAAAGTTGACATGCAAAAAGGCGGTACAGGTAGTTTTTTAAATTTACCTTATCACAATGCAAAACAAACAATGAGATACGCTATAAAAGATGATGGGTCAGCAATGACTATAAATGAATTTTTTGAAGCGCATAGTAAAGTAAAATTATCTGAAGATCAATTATCAAAATTAGCTATAAAAGAAGAAAAAACAGTTGACAATCTACTCAAAGGTGCGCCACCATGTTTGGTTACGATCGCAAAACAAGGGATACCTAACGGTCAAAGAAACAACGCCATATATAACTTTGGTGTTTATACAAAGAAAAGATTCCCTGATAAGTGGCAGATAGAAATATTTAAATACAATGATGCGTATTGTAAACCTCCCCTAGATAAAAAAGAAATAGATACATTAATTAAATCTATTGATGGCAAAGAATATAATTACAAATGTAAGGATGAACCTATTGCATCATTTTGCAATTCTAAGAAATGTGTAATGCAAGAGTTTGGTGTAGGTGATGGAGTGCCTGAAGTAGAAATAAAAGAGATACAAAAGTATGACTCTGATCCGCCTTTGTATTACGTAACTGTAGGCGATGAACAAGTAGAAGTAGAATCACAAGACTTACATGAGCCAGATAGATTTTCTTTAAAATGTTTGGAACAAATAAACCAAGCGATGCCACCTATTGGTAAATTAGTATGGAGAAAAGTAATTAACAAATTATTAAAAGACACCATACCTTTAGAAGCACCAGAGTCTACAAAGATAGATGTACAATTAAAAGAATTACTAGCAGACTACATTAACAAGATACCAGGTAAAGATTGGAAAGATATACTACGTGGACTTTCATACACAGAAGAAGGTATGAGTTATTTTAAATTTAAAGACTTTTGGAAATATTTAGTTAGGACAAAACTTTGGCCTGATAAACAATATTCAAAACAAAAGACAGCTAGAATGTTAGAGACTTTGTTTAATGCAGAAGAGATACCAGGTAAAATAAATAACAAGAGTGTTAGATACATGGCGTTGAAAACAATTAATTTAGACCGGCCCCATGTAAGAAAAGAAAAAATGAAGGAGCCACCTTTTGCATAGAATAATTATCCCTGGTCCACCAGGCACGGGTAAAACGCATAGACTTATGCACTACCTTGATGAAGAATTAAAAAAAACAGACCCAGAAAAGATAGCATACATAGCTTTTAGTAATGCAGCAGTAGACGTGGCTAGAGATAGAATAAAAAATGATAAAGTTTATGTTAGCACTATGCACTCTATGGGCACACAAGAGTGTGGAATCAATACAAAGACACAATTATTAAAAGGGGACAAGTGGAAAAGCTTTAAAAATTTTTCACGTCCTTGTTCTAATCTATCATTCGAATCTCGTATTAATGTGAACGGATATATTGAACATGTAAATCCACACATGAAAATTATAGAGTATGCTAGAAATAAACAAATAAGTTTAGAAAGAGCAGCTGTAGAATTAGATATGTACTACACCGTAGACATATGGTTAACCGAACAAATCAAAGCAGACTTAGACACATACAAAGAACACACAGGTATGATTGAGTATGCTGATATGATTTCCAAGTTTGTCGAGGGAGACAAGTGTCCACCACTACACTCTGTTTTCCTCGATGAAGCCCAGGATCTAAGTCCTTTGCAATGGAAAATGTTTTTTTATATAGAGAGTAAATGTGCTCGATCTTTCATTGCAGGGGACGATGATCAAACTATTTATACATTTCAGGGCGCTGATCCAAACGTATTTATTAATTTAAAAGGTGAGATGGACCCACAGATACAATCTCGTAGAGTTCCAAGAGCGATACATAGATTAGCTAGTTCAATCTTTCCTCAGATGAGAAAACGATTAACAAAAAAATGGCTGCCAAGAGAAGAAGAGGGTGAGGTACATACCAACGTATACTTTGACGAGATAGATTTTTCTAAAGGTCAGTGGCTTGTATTGACTCGAACAAATAAAATGTTAGAAAGGTTACGTGAGCATTTATACAGAATGAACTACAGATTTGAATCTAGAGCACAAGAACTATTACCAAACAAAATGTTAAGTGCATACAGAGTATGGAAACGTTTGAACGACGGTGCTTATGTAAACAAAGAAGATGTAAAAGATCTTTGGGATTTTCTTACAGTAAAAGATGGACACTTAGAAAGAGGATTTGCTGGTGGTAAAACACTAAAAGACATTACATCAATAAATTTAGAGGGGCTACGAGCTGAACACGGGTTGCGAGCGTCGGGGAGCTGGGAAACATTAAAGTTTTCAGATGACAGTAAACTTTATATCAAAAAATTATTAGAGTCAGGTGATGATTTAATGAAACCTGCAAGAATAAAATTATCTACAATACATGCTGTAAAAGGAGAGGAACGAGACAACGTTGTTTTGTTTACGGACATAGAAAGAATTATCTATGAGTCAGCAAAGAGAGACGCGGATCCAGAGCATCGTACATTTTTTGTAGGTATAACACGAGCAAAAGAAAAATTATTTATAACTAATCAAGGTTATGAATATCAATATAACATAGGAGCACCAATAATATGACAGATCCAGATGGATTACAAAAAGCATTTCCACAATCAAGGCAGGTAGGTGGGAGCCATTATAAAAATTTTCACATTCAGCCGTACGAGTTTATTTCAAAAAATAATCTCTCTTTCTTCCAGGGCTGTGTTGTGAAATATGTATGTAGATATCTACACAAAAATAAGGTAGAAGACTTAGAGAAGATAATTCATTATTGTGAGTTAGAAATACTAAAGTTAAAAGATACGAAAAAGAAATAATGTTTACAGTTCAAACTGAATGGGATTGTCCGGATAGTTTTCCTGATTTGTCAGGAGAAAAATATATTGCAATCGACTTAGAAACAAAAGACCCTGATTTAAAATCAAAAGGTTCTGGCGCTATACAAGGACACGGAGAGATCGTTGGTATAGCTGTGGCTGTAGAAGGTTGGCGAGGCTACTATCCTATTGCACACGAAGGTGGGGGTAATTTAGATAGAAGATTAGTTTTAGAATGGTTTAAAAAAGTTTGTGCAACAGACTCTATTAAAATATTTCATAACGCAATGTATGATGTGTGTTGGATAAAAGCATACGGTATACCTATCAACGGACATATTATGGATACTATGTTGATGGCGTCTTTGATTGATGAAAATAGATTATGGTATACACTTAATAGTATTTCATTTGATTATCTACGAGAAGTGAAAGATGAAAAAACTTTAAAAGAAGCTGCAGACTCTTGGGGCATAGATCCTAAATCTGAATTATATAAATTACCTGCAATGTATGTTGGCAGTTATGCAGAACAAGATGCAGAACTTACATTAGAATTATTTAAAACATTATCAAGAGAGATACAAAAAAATAATTTAGTAGAGATATTTGATTTAGAAACACAGTTGTTCCCATGTTTAATTGATATGAAATTTAAAGGGGTTCGTGTCGACGTAGAACGTGCTCATAAATTGAAGAAGCAGTTATCACAAAAGGAAGAGCAACTCCTATTAGAAGTAAAAAAAGAAACAGGAATAGATGTTCAAATATGGGCAGCAAGATCGATAGCCAAAGTATTTGACAAACTTTCCTTATCCTACGCCACCACCGAGAAAACCGGGTCACCTTCATTTACAAAAAATTTTCTTTCCACACATAATAATCCTGTAGTTAAAAGTATAGCAAAGGCTAGAGAGATAAACAAGGCACACACAACTTTTATAGATACCATATTAAAACACAATCATAGGGGCAGAATACATGCAGATATAAACCCTATAAGATCTGATCAAGGCGGGACAGTTACAGGTAGATTTAGTTATTCAAATCCTAACTTGCAGCAAATACCTGCAAGAAATAAAGATTTAGGTCCAATGATTAGATCTTTGTTTATGCCAGAAGAAAACCATAAATGGGGTTGTTTTGATTATAGTCAACAAGAGCCAAGACTTGTAGTGCACTTTGCAGCTACGACAGAGCCAATATCTTATGATCAATCTGTAAAAGATATTGTAGAAAAATTTAAAGACAACGCAGTAGATTTCCATCAAACAGTTGCAGATATGGCAAACATATCTAGAACACAAGCAAAGACGATCAATTTGGGTCTTTTTTACGGTATGGGTAAGGCCAAACTACAAGCAGAATTAGGATTAAATACAAAACAAGAAGCAGAAGATTTGTTTAATCAATATCATGAGAGTGTGCCTTTTGTTAGGGATCTTATGAATTTTACATCAAGACGTGCCCAGACTGGGTCTATTGGCACATTATTAGGACGTAGGTGTAGATTTAATAAATGGGAACCAAATAAATTTGGTATGCATAAACCTATGGAACTTGAAGAAGCAGAGAGAACTTATGGTAGAAAAAATATACGAAGAGCTTTTACATACAAAGCATTAAATAAATTAATACAAGGATCTGCTGCTGACATGACAAAGAAAGCAATGTTAGATTTATATAGAGAAGGTATCATACCTCACATACAAATTCATGATGAACTAGATATATCTGTGAAGTCTGATGAGGAGGCAAAAAAGATAATTGAAATTATGGAGAATGCTGTTAGTCTAACTGTTCCCAATAAAGTCGATTACGAATCAGGAGACACTTGGGGAGATATTAATGGATAACTATGGCATATTTAAACGCAAACATTCCTGTAGAATACGCTCAGATAAGGAGAGAATATTTATATGATCTTAAAAGTCATCATGGTGAAGTTGAAGACTGTATTATCTTTGGTATTAGTTCCATTACGGGCAAGTCTCTTCTTTTTCACGCAATTATGGAGAGCGGTGCAATTTTTTATAGGCTACCTATTACAGCTTTTATTCAACGTGGATTTAAGGTTAAGGATGTTCCTAGGCGTAGACTTGATGAGCTTCAGCTTTGGAATTGTTTTAGTTATTATCCTTCTGTTCATTCTTGGGATATCTTAGAAGCACAAGCTGGTAAATATATAGGAAAAGATAAAAAATGGCACCCTGGCAAGTATTTATTTACTGTTGACTTTGCTCACCCAGAGCCTAATATCCTAGATACGGACCATTCAGAGATACCGCACGAGCACAAATGTGCTCACATCATAGCTCTCGATGACGGGAACTATGCAGCACAACCTAACAACAGATGCATTTGGGATATACCTTCATTTACAGTGAAAGATGAAATTCCTAAATGGAAAGTACAAACATCTGAGTGGAACGTAGAAAATACAAGTAAATGGAAGACAGCTGATACAGATGACTTCTTTTACGAAATTGAGGAGAAGAAACATGATTGAAAAATGTAAAAACATTTGCTGCAGAGCCTGGGAATGGATTAAAGGTTTATGGAACAAGTGGGTTAACTGGGTTTTTAAAGGTTTCTACAAATAATTTATGGCCCTAAAAATTTCTGAGTCCGCAGCTGTACAAATGCCGATGAAGACGGTTGCCAGTCTGATAGCTATGGTTGCTATTGGCACGTGGGCTTATTTTGGCCTGCACGAAACACTTAACAATCACTCAACTCAAATAGAGTTGATGCAAAAAGATTTAGAACAAAACACAGAGTTTAGAATTAAATATCCAAGAGGTGAGTTAGGTCAATCAGCTGGAGAGGCAGAACTTTTTATGATCGTAGAACACGTTAGTGGTTTACTAGAAGATGTAGAGTCAGAAATTAAAGGCATGAGAAACAATGCTGTTAACATAGAATTTTTAAAAAAAAGAACTGAGAAGTTAACTGAAGATGTAGAGAAGTTAATTAGAAATGGAAGCGGAAAACATCAATGAAGAAAAAAATTAAATTATCTAAATTTGAATGGGTTAAAAAGAACATAGTTATTGTTCCTGTGGTAGCAGCAATACTAGCTGGAACATTTACATCTGTTAGATATGTATTAAGTTTAACTGATACCATTGAAGCAAACAAACAAACCATTGTTAATTTACAAAGAGACTTAACAGTAGCAGAAGATAAGTTGACAGAAGTTGCTACAAGATTATCTGCAGCAGAAGCAACATGGGAAATGGCAGAAAATTTATATAGACAATTAGCAGATCAAGTAAGGGAGCACGCATATGATATTAAGGATCTTAATAGGTAGTATATTAATAGCATTACTTGCCACTGCAGCCAGCGCCCGTAATGAATATTTAAATGATGGTACAAACTCTTGTGATCAAGGTAGTTGGGAAGCATATACAGAGGTAAGACAGCGTGAATATAAAACAGGAACAAGCGCTGAAAATCAAGATCAAGTTGTTGGTTTTAGATGGAGAAAATCTATTGGACCTGTGTGTGACGAAGAGTTTGCAAACGAACAAAGAAAAAAACAAAAAATAAAAACACAATTAGAACTTGTAAAAGAATGTAAAAGAGTGCCTAGAATTAACCCACCACCTCCACAGTTTGCAGAGTTAATTAACATGTGCTCAGAATTAGGTTTTACATCTACTCAGTCTTTTGGTGAAAGAGACTTCGATCCAAAAGTTAGTTATTGGACAGTATTAAAAGAACAGTATATGAAGGAAAACCCTGATATAATAACATTGGATAATTATAAAAAATGATAGAAACTGTATTTGCACTAATTTTAACTTTAAACGGTTCAATGATAGAACATACATACAAAACGTCGTTAAGCGAATGTTTGAAGTCTAAGCGTTTGGCTCAGAACGAGGTAAACCCAGAAAGAGTAGTATTTACTTGTAAAAAAGTAAAAGCTAAAACAGAAATATACATGGATCGCAAGAAGATTTTAAGTATAATAAAATAATGAGATTAAGCAAACACTTCACCCTTGAAGAGATGACTAAGTCTATGACGGCTGCTCGTAAAGGTATTGACAATACACCAGGGTCAGGTGAGATACATAATCTTACTGAAGTTTGTTATAATATATTAGAACCACTTCGTGCTAAATTTGATAAGCCAGTTACAATCACATCAGGCTATCGATCCGAAGCGCTTTGCCAAGCCATTGGTAGCAAAAAAACCAGTCAACATGCAAAAGGCCAGGCGGTTGACCTAGAAATTATGTCTGTTCCTAATATTAAATTAGCTTATTGGATAGAAGCTAACTGTGATTTTGATCAATTAATTCTTGAATACTACAAACCAGACGATGGACAAGCAGGCTGGGTGCACGTATCTTACAATGAGAAAGGTGCAAATAGAAAACAAGTGCTAACTTTTGACGGAAAAAAATACGAGAACGGACTTCCTGAAATGAAATGGAAAGACGGACAAGTCGTAGAATAATGGTTAGAATAGGTTATATAGACACTGTTCATGGTATGTGTCCTCATTGTGAGGAAGACACTTTGTTAGTTGCAATCGTAACTGATTTTTATAAATGCACAAACTGTGGTGAAGAGACTAGACAGTATGTTAATGGTTCTATCAAGTATCTAAGACTTGATGATAAAGATAGAGATTTTATTGAAAAATCAAAAGAGTTAGCAGAAAAAGATGGCTAAGAAAAAACCATTATTCGGAGTAAATAATTATCACAAGCGTACACCAAAGAAGCGTCCAGGCAAGCACGCTAAAAAATTTTCTAAACGCAAACCTCATCGTAAGAAGTATCGTGGCCAGGGGAGGTAATGTTTTGGAACTTCATTATCTTTCTTTTCTGGGTTGATATTATTTTATTTTTAATTATCTTGTTTGGAATCATTCTAATGTACATATGAAACCAGTAATTATAACATTATTGTTCTTAACAACATTTGGCGATATTAAGATGGATTCTTTTGAAATTGCCTCTGGAGATAGTTGTGAATCTTGGTTTCACTACAATGTAAAAGTACACGAAAAAAAACAAAGAAAATTATTTAGTAGCCACACATACCATATGTATGATGGTAAACAGGTTATTGGCTATATCTGTGATGATGAACCCCCGCAATAGGAGTTTCTTTACATTTAAATGAAATTACTATTCTTTGTTCATTAGTTTGCTCTACACCTATATCACGCATCATACCTATAGAATTTAAATAACCTGCAGTTGCACAATCAAAATGTGAGTCATAAATCACGTCATTTGATACAGGGGGTAAACATGTTTGAAATGTGGCAGAACACACCGATAGCACTAGTAAAAATTTCATTTGACCTCTTGCATATTTTGAGTTAATGTCCTATATTAAGAACAATAAATAATAAAAGAAAGGTTACAAGCTATGACAGATTTTAGCAAGTACAAAAACATAACAGTCGATAATAACACGTATGCGACAATAACGAAACTACAAACTAAGATTGCACCAGATGTAAAACTTAGTCGTAGTCAAGTTGTAAAAACATTAGTGAATGAGAAAGCAAGAAAGTTAAATGGCAGACTTAGCAAATAGTGGTATACTGTTAGAACATAAACTGACACCAGAGGAAAAACTTTGGAAAGCAGTTTTGTCTCAAGGAGTATACGAAGCGTGCTCTAAAAAAGCACAAGCTCTGCCGTTGACTTACGGTGAGATGAGATCAGCTCTTGAATGGGTTGATTTAGGAAACAGAGACTTTATTCAAGTATGTGTGTATGCAGGTTATGATCCTGCTTACATATATCGTAAAGCAAAGGGAAAGATAAAAGTATATGAGAAAGATATGTAATGCGTGCATGGGTAACGGATATAGAAGAATCTGGAGTGACCAGCATGAGAAAGAGAAAATAACAATACAATGTTCAAAATGCGATTCAGCAGGAGAGGTAGAAGATGAAGACTTTAATTATGATTATAGTGGTATTGACACTGACAAGTTGCAGTAAAGTACAAATAGGAGACTTTGAATGGGATCCTAAAACTGCGATGATGAGAGCGACGTTTGGAGTATCTAAGTGATGACGGATAAAGATTGTGCTGAACTAGAAAAAGAGTTAGAAAGATTAAAGTTTAGAAACGATGTGTTGCATAAAGCAAATTCAAAACAGAATGATGAGATTTTGGATTTAAGAACTAAAATAAAAAAATTAGAAAAAGATGCAGTGGATCAATTTAGAAATCAAGGAGATATATGACAAAAGAACATATAAATATACAAATATTTAACTGGGGGCCTTGCGTTGTAAAATGTAAGATCAAACCAGAATTTGCGAAGTTATTATTAGATGAGGCTAAGTCTAATAAAGATGATTATAGAGGTAAGTTAGCTGGACAGATTGATGTGGAGACAGGTTATACCGATGAAGCTAAGAAGAAGGTC
>VTLG01016997.1_pt1 | contig 13598 bp, 19 predicted proteins | sample 4694571 | NCBI WGS metagenome assembly VTLG01 (sample SAMN12604809, study PRJNA352737) | marine metagenome | biome: ENVO:00000447; feature: ENVO:00000209|ENVO:00000569|ENVO:01000036; material: ENVO:00002151; isolation source: viral sequences binned using virsorter ...
AAAAAAAATGCTGCACAAATTAGAGCATATAAAATATTATTAAATGAAAAAGTACAAGAGGTTGTGGATAAATTAGAAAAATTAGATATTAAATGAATAAAATATATATAAAAATATCTGAGTTATCTGATTTTTTTACTAGAATGTGCTATGGTTTAACTACTAATGAAACAGATATAGAAAATGCCGTCCAAGAGTTGATGGTATTTTTTTTACAAATGAACCCTATAACATTAAAAAATATATGGGAAAAAGATGGTGAGAATGGAATAAAAAGATATGGAGCTGTTGTTTTGAAAAGAAGTTTAACTAGCACAAGAAGTCCTTTTTATTATAAATACAAAAAATATTATACAAAAATTAATAGCTTTTATCAAACACATGCATCTTTAACACATAAGGAAATTTCAAGAAGTTTAGAAAATTTAGCAATAGAAGAACATGAAAGTGATAATACTTGGGAAAAATTAGAGCATATTGATAAGCAGTTAGATGATATGTACTGGTACGATAGAGATGTATTTAAATTATATTATTATGATGGCAACACATTAGATAGTCTTGCAAAAAAAACCAAAATAAGCAGGAACAGTTTATTTACAACAATAGACAAAGTAAGAAGAAAATTAAAAGAAGATCTGAATGACTAATTTTTTTATAGATAAAGAAACATACAAAGAAAGATTAGATATTTGCAGAGAGTGTGTTTATTATTTTGAGCCTACTGGACAATGTAAGCGCTGTTTATGTTTCATGAAAATAAAAGCATCAATATCTGTAATGGAATGCCCTGAAAAATATTGGATGAAAGCAGGACAAGAAAAAAAAATTAAAGATATACCAGAACATTTAATAGAAGAGGTTATGAATATATGGGATGATGTAAAAACTGGTAAGGCAAAAAATCAGAAAGTAAAAAGAAAAATGATTGAGTTATGGAATACAATTAGTGGTAGCAGATATAAAACAAGTACAAATTGTGGTAGCTGTTTAAATAATTGCTACGAGGGAATAAAAAATATATACAATAAATATGCTTGAAGCCTTAAGACATATAATTGGAATATGTGGAGAGCCTCATCCAAGCTTAATAACTTTAATATTAGGTACGCCAATAGTTAGTTTTGTAATATATAAAATAAATATGTTTGAAGCCTTAAGACATATAATTGGAATATGTGGAGAGCCTCATCCAAGCTTAATAACTTTAATATTAGGTACGCCAATAGTTAGTTTTGTAATATATAAAATAAAAAAAAATAAATAATATGTGGATAGCATTTGGAATTATAGTTGGTTTTATGTTGGCTGGTAGTTTTGTTGTATCTTATTTAGACTACAGAGAAGAACAAAGAAACAAAAAAAAATTAAAAGAAAATATGAAAAAGTTTGAAACAAGAACTGGTGCATTGTCTAATGATAGAATTTATGAAAGAACCTCAATACCAAGAAGAAATGGAAAATAACTACAAAGAAAAACCACAACCTAAATATTACAAAGGTAAGGTTCATGGATATACAGTAAAGGACATTGTTGATGATTTTGAGTTAGGATCTTGGACATCACAAGCAGTTCAATATATTTTAAGGTCAGGAAAAAAAGAAGATAATTCAGCAGAACAGGACATACAAAAAGCAATTAACGTACTACATTTCGAGTTAGATAGACTATATAAAGCAAAGAATAATGGCACTATATAAATGTGAATGTTGTAAAGAAGAAAAGCATTTTGGTAAAGTTACCATTGTATATAAGCAAGGTAAATGGGTTGCAAAAGAAGCTGTATGCAGTTGTGGTAAGTATATGGATAGTGAACCAACAGAAGGTATGCCTAAACTAATAAGAACAGAACCTACACTAAGTAAAAAAAGAGATATGTTGTGGGATGGAGCAAAAGAAAAACTAACAGGCGAAAGAGGAGTAAATGAGCCTTTTGAATAATGGAGGGGTTTAATCATTATAATATTAACAGAGCGGTTATACTTTGTAACGATTAGTTCCTCTCCTTAACTTTTTAAATTATGAGAAAACCAAAAAGAACACCAAAACAGATGGAAAAATTAACTAAGGATGTTATAGAATTTTACTTTAATAATCCACATGCTAATGGATCTAAGTATATGCAAAAGAAGTTTGATGTTGGTGAGGTTATGCTTAGAAAAATATTAACTAGAGAGCTAGACAGAAGATTTGAAAACAGTATAGCGAGAAAGTGGCATAAATAAAAATGACTAAATTATATTATATATTATGAAACAACAAGTTACGTTAAACAAGATAAAGCCTAATAAAGATAATCCAAGACTAATAAAGGATAATAAATTTAAGAAGCTAGTTAAGTCTATTAAAGATTTTCCTGAAATGTTAGAGCTTAGACCTATAGTTGTAGATGAAACTATGACTATTTTAGGAGGCAATATGAGATATAAAGCCTGTAAAGAAGCAGGACTAAAAGAAGTATGGATAGAAGTTGCAGAGGGGTTATCAGATTATCAAAAAAAAGAATTTATAATTAAAGATAATGTAGGTTTTGGTGAGTGGGAGTGGGATATATTAGCAAACGAATGGCATAGTTATGAAATAGCAGATTGGGGTTTAGATGTATGGCAAAATGAAGATGATTTAGAGGAACCTGATTTTAATGACTTAACAGATGACAGCAAAAAAGATGCTGTTATGAAAATAACTTTTAAAAGTGAAAAAGACTTAGAAGATGCTGAGATAGAAATATCAAAAATAGTAGGTAAATATGAAAAAGCATTTTATTCTGTAAGCTCTGAAAAATGAGATTAGAAAAAGCTTCATATAAAGCAGTTAAGTATGCCTGTCTTAAATTTCATTATGCTAAGACAGTACCTGTGACTAATATATCATATTCTGTATTTAATAATAACAATGAATGGTGCGGTGTTATATGTTATGGGCTTGGAGCTAATTTTGCATTAGGAAAGGCTTATGGAGTAGTATCAGGACAATTTTTAGAACTAACTAGAATGGCATTAAATGGAAAGCAAGAAAGCACAAGCAAGGCAATGGCAATATCTATAAAGCTATTAAAAAAACACAAACCTTTAGTTAAGGTTTTAATAAGCTATGCAGATAAAGGACAAGATCATTTAGGTATAATTTATCAGGCTACAAACTGGATATTTGTTGAGCAAACAGATTCAAGTGGTATAGAGGTATTCTATAAAGGCAAATGGAGGCACTCCAGAATATTAGGAAGCGTATCAAAAAATGAAATTAATAAAATACAAAAAAGAAAGAAATCAGGAAAATATAAATATATTTATCCTTTAACAAAAGAATTAAGGACAAGGTGTTTAGAATTAAAAAAACCTTATCCTAAAATTGCGTCAATAGCTTAATTAGTCAAAGCGTCTTACAATCCAGTAAGAAGATGGGGTGCGAATCCACCTTGACGCTCAAATATAAAAAAATGGAACAAAATAGAACACATATCAACAAAGATAGAATGCTAAAAGCACTAGAGAGCAGTTTAGGTGTAGTTACAACAGCATTGAAATCTACAGAACTATCTAGAACAAATTACTACAAATGGCTAAAAGAGGATGAAGAGTTTGCAAAAAATGTTAAAGACATTCAAAATATAGCAAAGGATTTTATTAAATCTAAATACTATGAATGTGTAAAAGACAAAGTGCCTAGTGTTGTTATTCATGCAGCTAAAACTCAATTAGGATGGAATGAGAAAACTCAATTAGATATTACATCAGATGATGAGCCTATAAAAATTAATATAAACCTTGGAGATTAATCCACAATTCACAAAGACACAAAAAGAGTGTTTAAAATACTTATTTGATAATAAGACTAAAGAAGTATTATTTGGAGGAGCAGCAGGAGGAGGTAAATCATGGATAGGTGTAAGCTTTCTAATTTTAATGTGTCTAAAATATCCAAAGACTAGACATTTAATGGGGCGTAGCAAATTAGATAGTTTAAAGAAAACTACATTAAATACATTCTTTGAAGTTTGTACTAATTGGAATTTAAAGTCAGGAAATCATTATACATTTAATGGACATTCTAATATAATTACATTTTATAATGGCTCAGAAATTATATTAAAAGATCTTTTCTTATACCCATCAGATCCTAATTTCGACAACTTAGGATCACTTGAATTGACAACAGCATTTATTGATGAGTGTAATCAAATAACAGAAAAGGCAAAGAATATTGTAGCTAGTAGGTTAAGATATAAACTAGATGAAAATGAATTAATTCCTACAATGCTAATGACTTGCAATCCTGCAAAGAATTGGGTATATACAGAATATTATAGAGCAGCAAAGGAGGGCAAGCAAAAGCCTTATAGAAAGTTTATACAAAGCTTAGTAGGTGATAATACTTATATATCTAAACACTATGAAAAGCAGCTTTATGAGTTAGATGAATTAAGCAAACAAAGATTATTATATGGAAACTGGGAATATGATGCAACTGATGATAGTTTAATTCAATATGATGCTATTTTAAATTTATTCTCACAAACAGGTAAGCAAGGAGAAAGATACATAAGTTGTGATGTAGCACGTTTTGGAAGCGATAGAACAGTTATAATGTACTGGGAAGGCTTACACCTTAGACAGATAACAACATTGCTTAAATCAGCTATAAATGATGTTGTTGAGAAAATTAAAAAAATACAACAAGAAAATCAAGTGCCTTTAAGAAATATAATAGTTGATGAAGATGGAGTAGGTGGAGGTGTAAAAGACTATTTAAGATGTCAAGGATTTGTAAATAATTCAAGAGCTTTAAAAGGTGAGAACTATCAAAATTTAAAAACTCAATGTTTTTATAAATTAGCTGATCTAATAAACAAAGGACAAATAGGTATAAATTGTGCTGATATAAATATAAAAAATATTATAATAGAAGAGCTAGAGCAAGTAAGAACAAAGGATGCTGACAAAGATACTAAACTACAAATAATACCTAAAGATACAATCAAAGCAATTTTAGGCAGATCTCCTGACTATGCTGATGCTTTAGCTATGCGTTGTTATTATGAAATTGATAGTAATTATGGAAAGTATTATGTACAATAAAAAAGCCGCTCACTAGGAGCGACTAATTTAAAATACATCAACACAAAAACACATTAAGAGAACAAATATACATTTTTAAACTAAATAACAAAAAATTCTATTATATATTATGCAAATCACGATCACAAAAGAGAATAAAAAAAGAAAATACAATGTCATTAGAAGTTGGAATGATGTTACATTAGATAAGTGGGCAAAGCTAATTACATCTAAAACTAAAACAAAAAGCAAGGAGGCTATAGAAACAATAAAACTATTGTCTGATATTCCTGAGAAGATACTAAAGCAATTAACATTAAATGATACTGCAGAATTAATGAAGTATCTATCGAAACTACAAGCAGAAGAAAATACAGTATTTAATAGAATTATAGAAATAGATAATAAGGAATATGGCTTCCATCCTAATTTGGAACTTATTACATTAGGCGAATATGCTGATATTGAAAACTACATAGATTCAGGATTGCAAGATAATTTAGATAAGGTAATGAGTGTATTGTATAGACCTATAACAGAAAAGAAAAATAATAGTTATTCAATTGAGGCTTATGATGGAACTAAGGCAGAAGTAAGAGCAGAAATATTTAAAAGTATGAAAGCTAGAGATGTACATAATTCACTGGTTTTTTTTTGGATTTTAGGGAAAGAACTGTTGATACGTTTGCCCTCGTTTTTAATAAAACTACAGACAAAAGCAGTGGAGCAAGTACAGAAAAACAATTTACAAGAAAGTGGGGATGGTTTGCAATAATGTATAAATTAACAAATGGCGAAATAGTGAACTTAGAAAGAATTACAAATTTATCTCTGTATGAATGTTTAACATGGTTAAGTTATGAAACTGATTTAAACGAAACTAAAGCAATAAACAAATGACAAAATTCAAAGACTACAATCAAACAATTAACACTTTAAAGCAAATAGGTGTTAATCATAAACAAATACAAAATGTAAATAGTGGAGATATTTGGGAAATTGATTTAGAAAAAAATACATTATTTCCTCTTATGTTTATAAATCCAGTTAATGCTGTATTTGGAGAAAAAACAACAGTTATGAATTTTCAAATATTTGTTATGGATCTAGTTTATACAGTACAACAACAAGACAGTTCAGCCACAGCAACTAGTCAGAATCAAGATCAAATACAAGAACAAACTGTATTATCTGATTGTCTACAAATATGTCAAGACATAATAAGTACATTTAAAACAGGTGAGGCTTTATATCATTCTAATATAGGAATAAATGAGGATGCTGCTTATTTTATAGAAGAGGGTGATATTACAATAGAACCATTTACAGAAAGATTTGATAATGCTGCTGTTGGTTGGGTGTTTACAATACCTGTATTATTAATGAATGACTATCAAACCTGTAACATTCCATCTACAACAGATTATGCAGGTAAATGATAAAATTTAAAATAGGTAAATATAAAATAGAAATAGGATTTTTTAAAATAACAATAAGGATATGAACTACGAAGATTTATTAGAAAAATTAGAAGAAATAAGCATTAATCTTGAAAGCTATACAGACTATCCTCAAGCAGCAACTAACAATGCAAGAAGAGCAAGAAAATGGAAAGAAGAAAATGGCTCAGATTGTGGTACTAGAGTTGGGTGGACAAGATCAGCACAATTAGCAGACAAAAAACCTATTTCAAGAGATACAATTGCTAGAATGGCATCTTTTAAAAGACATCAGCAACATAAGGATGTTCCTTATTCAGAAGGATGTGGAGGTATAATGTGGGATGCTTGGGGAGGGTCATCAGGCATTAATTGGGCAATAAATAAATTAAAACAAATAGATAAAAAATAAAATTATGGCGGATTTAACAACAACAATTACAGAATCAGTTACACTTAATGGAGCAATTAGAGGTACAACAAACACTATAACAACTACAGGAATAGTAGATGTATTTGAAAGAATACTAACTTGCACACATAGTCAGACTACTACAATAGCAACATTTGCTTCTACACCTCATGCAAGTGCAGGAGCATTGGACGTAGAAAACGCTAAATATATTAGGATAACTAATTTAAGCACAGATCAAGATATGTTACTAGCTATTGTAACAACTAATACAAATTATCAAGTTACTGTACGAGCAGGTGCATCTCATGTATTATTTCAAGGAGAAAATATTGCAATAGGAGAAACTGATACAAGCCCAGCATTTGGAACATTAGAAGATGTTACAAGCGTACAAGCTAGACCATCAGCAACAACTGATGTACAGGTAGAAATGTTTGTAGCTCTTGTATAATGAAAGATAAGGCTCTTAAAAATTTTTTAAATAGCTTTGGTAGAAAGGTAACAAAACAGGCTAAGAATAATCTATCAACTGCAGGCAAAGTAGTTACTGGAACTCTATTAAATTCAATAAAATATAGAGTAAGAAATACGCCAAAGGGTTATCGTATAGAATTTTATTCAGCAGCTTATGGAGATTTTGTAGACAAAGGAGTTTCAGGAACAGGAGGTACTTTTAAGACAGGTAAATATAAAGGAAGTCATAGTGGAGTAAGATATTATAAAAATTTAAAAGGAGGTTCACCAACTAAAAGTCCATACCAGTTTGGTAGTGGAAAAGGTAGTGGAAGTATATATACAGCATTAGATAAATGGATAGTAAAAAAAGGTATAGCACCTAGAGATGCTCAAGGTAAATTTATCTCAAGAAAAGGACTTAAAATAGCAATTGTAAGATCTTTATGGGTTAGAGGAATACAAGGTATAAGTTATTATACTACGCCAATGAGAATAGGTTTAAAGAAATTTCCTAAAGATTTATTATATGCATTTAATCAAGATGTCATGGACATAACAAAAAACATAGGTAAAAAATGAGTACAATAATAGAACAACAACCATATCAATTTGGAAAAGATAGAGTAGCAATACCAGTAGGACAAAATGTAGTTTTTACTGTATCTAATAACACTATAGTAGCTAATAAATTTAATACAAAATTCATTGCAAGACTAAGAGTGTTAGAATTTGCTATAAATCCTAGTAGCACAAGTCAAATAGTTGCTATTACTAAAGTAAATCCTAATGGACAAGGAGTTGCTATATTTGATTTTAGTACAATATTAGAAAATTATGTTAGTCCTGATTTTAATGGAACTACATATGGCGAAGCAAGTACATATAAGGGTGTTGATTATAGCGAAAATACACCACATCCTGTACATTTAATAGATATATTAAGTACAAATAATAATTCTGTAAAGCATTTTCAAGTAACATTTAGTTTGGAATATAGTGAAACAGCTACTGGCGCTGTAACAGAAGATACTACTACAAAAGAAAATAGTGTAGAATTTACCATCTTTAATGGTATGCTACAACCTGATAATGTACTTACTTTAAATAATTATAATTATGGATTCAATATGGATACTGCCAATCTATATATGAATGATACAGATAGTAAATTTTTAAGTAATGCACCTACAACACAATATGCAAGACTTACAGACTATGGCACAATGCCTTTTTTAAATTTCTTTCCAGAAGTAGGATCAGGATCAGCTACTGTAAATAAGGTAAATCGTATTACTATAAAATTATATAATAGTGCAGGTGCACAATTAGGATCAGACATAAATGTAAATCAAAATTGGACAAATGGAGGACAAACTACAAACAGTAGTAGAAGTAATAGAAATCTAATGTACTTTGGAGCATTTCCTGCTAATTTTGATGGAGGTTATATAGTAAAACCTAGTACATATGCAGACTGGAACACACACAAAGCAAATGTAAGCTATTATACTTTACAAGCTAAAGATGATAGTGGTGCTCTTATTAGTCAATTATATACATTTAATATTGTATCTAATGCCTGTTTAGGATATGAAGCTGTAAGATTATGTTGGTTGAATCAATGGGGTACATGGGATTATTATACATTTAGAATGAAATCTGTAAGAACTATTTCTACAAATAGAGTATCATACAATCAATTACATGGTAATTGGAACAACAATGTATTTACAACTAATGGGTATCAAGGAGGCAAAAAGAATTTTATTACAAATAATACAGAAAGAATAAGAATAAGTACAGATTTTATAAACGAAGAAGAGGCTATATGGTTTGAGGAATTAAATAATAGTTTAGAAGTTTATATAGTTAAAGAATTTCAAACAGATACATCTGAAACTGTAACAAATAGATATATAGAACCTGTTACTATTACTGATGCATCATACACTAGAAAAACGATAGAAAACGATAAGAAAATTTCTTATATGTTTAATATAGAAAAGTCTAAAATGAAAAGAACACACAAAGCATGAGTGTACAACTAATATTATATCCACAAAATTATCAAGGACAATTCTCCTCAATTGCAACTGCTAATATATTGGAGTATGTAGCTGATTCTAATTTTAGTGCAGGTATTGATACAGTATCTAATACTACAGCATCTGATCCTTTAGCAGACAGACTTACAAACGCACCATCTACAATAGGATTGTGGCGTGGGTATAGTACAAATGGTAGTCCATGGACAACAGCAGATGCTCCTACAAGCAGTTTAAATGCTATGGTATTAGATTCAGGAACTGGTGGTGATTCATATAGCGGAATTTATCAGACTTTATGTAATTTAATCGCAGGTAATGAATATGATCTAACTATCACACACTCAGCAGCAGCAGGAGGTTTTATATTAATAGGTACAGATAATTTCACAGATGCTAATGGAAATATACCTATTATTGCTCCTAATAATAATCCTACTACATCTAATGTAACAGAAACAACTTTAAAATTTACAGCATTAGCATCAACACAAATTTTAGGTATATCATATATTAATGATGATGGTACTAGACTTACTATAAGTGAAATTAGTGTCAAAGATCACATATTACAAATAAACAATAGCGTTTTTACAGATTTAAGAGATGGGCAAGTAATAGTTGATCTATATGAGGATGAGGATATTCCATTAAGTCTTAGTATAGATGATTTTACTAAATTTGATGAAAAAATACAAAGCTATTCCAAGTCATTTGACTTACCTGCTACTAAGCGTAACAATAAAATATTTAGTAATATATTTGATGTTACAAGAACCTATTCAGGAATTAGTTTTAACCCTTATGCACAAACTAAAGCTGTGTTAAAACAAGATTCATTTACAATATTTGATGGATATTTACAATTAACAGATATACTTACAAAAGATAATCAAACAAGTTATAGTGTAAACTTATACTGTAAAACTATTAGTTTGATTGATGAAATAAAAGAAAGAACAATTGGCAACTTAACTGCTTTAGAAGAATTAGAGCATAGTTATGTAAGATCAAACATACAAGATTCATGGGGATCAACTGGTTTGCTATTAACTAATCCATTACCTGCAGGATCATTTGCAGGAGTAGAAGGAGCTACAAGAACACAGGTGTTAAAATATCCATTTTGTAATTGGGTAGGAAATATTCAAAAAGCAACTACTGCTAGTGCTGGTACAGGAGGTTTTCCACAATTAGAAAAATTAGAAGATGCATTTAGACCTTGGATAAATGTAAGATATTTATTAGATAATATATTTGCTAATTCTTCCTACACTTTTTCATCTACTTTGTTTGATGATGTTGATTTTAAGAAACTATACATGGACTTTAGTTGGGGATCAGGTACAATGCCAGGTATTATAGCTAATACTGAATTTTCATCAGCTTGGCATAGAATAGAATGTGGTGGCTCTAATTTTGCTATAGCAACATATACTAAATTAAGGCAATGTAAAACAGAATTAGCAGATGGAGGCTACACTACACCACCTAATTATGATGATAGTACCTATATTTTAACAGCAACAACAGATGTAGAAATATATGAAATAGACTACTATTTTTCTTTTAAAAATTCTAATGCAGCAGTAGGCGCTGATTGTTTTGCTAGATGGAGAGTAGAAAGAACAGATGGATCCTTTGAATCTTATGAGCAATTGTCATATTATAATTTTCAAGCTACATCTGCAACTGATCCAAGGTATTTAGATTGGCAAGGCGATTTTTCTGTTACATTAAATACAGGTGATAAATTATGGGCAGAATTTAAAAATACACAATTTTCAGGAGGTATAGCAACAACTCAACAATGGGATGCATCATTTCAAGATTTAACTACTCGTGTAAGAACCAATTGGACAGTTACTACACAAACAACACTAAAAGGAGGTTTATTAACTACACAAAGAGGAGACATATCACAAGCTGATTTTCTAAAAGGTATTATGAAAATGTTTAATGCAGTAGCCTTGGAAGATCCTGAAAATTCAAATAATATTATAATAGAAACATATAATGATATATTCGTTAATAATTCTGATGCCACAACAAGATATTGGACAGATAAAGTAGATAGTACAGAAATTAAGCTACAACCGTTAACAGACTTAAAAAAGGAATTAGTAGTTAAATATGAATATGATGAAAATGACTTTGCTAGTGTTTTATATAAAAATACAGTTACAAAGGAATATGGTGGCGCATATAGGATAAATTATGAAACTAATGCATTAATGGATACAGAAGAGGTGATAGCCTCTCCATTTGCAGCTACTGTAATGCGACCTATACATCAAAATTTAGCTGAATTTATTACTCCTAATATTTACTCAGGAAATCAATATACAAATGTCTTTGAATCTTATGATAGTATGCCTAGAATCTTATATGATGTAGGAGAGCGTACAATGAATACAACTACTTACTATATACCTGCTCAAAATGGAGAATCAGCAGCACAGACAGGTACATATGGCATGTTTTCTCACACAAAAGATGTGCCTAGCGCTATATCTACAATAGATTATAATTTTGAAACATTACAAACTGTAGGACTAGGTGCACCATCTATTGAGAATCTATTTAATGTATATTGGCAGACATATTACTCTACATTATACAATCCTGATACAAAAAAAGTAATTTTAAAAATGAATTTATCTCCTGCTGATATTAATACATTTAAATTCTATGATCTTGTAATGATCAGAAACAGACACTATAGATGTAATAAAATAGACTACAAACCTAATTCACTAGCAACAGTTGAACTAATACTAATACCATAATGGATTATATAAAAGGATATGAAATAAAACCATACGAGATTACGCCACTAGGCGAAGTCTTATTTACTGATGATACTACAAATTATTTAAGAGCAAACCAACAAACATGTGAAGCATATGGATACAAATTTAACAAAGCTACTGGAACTTGCCAGGCATTTAGTTTTAATTATAATTTATTAAAGCAATTTGGAAATACTACAAATATAGATTCAGGAGGAGAAACAGGAAGAGAAACAGAAAATACTATACTAAATGGCGAAAGTAATTTAGCTATAGGTAACAATACTAATTGTTTTATAAGTGGCGAATCTCATATTATATCAGATGCTTTGGATAATACATCTATAATAGGTGGTAAAATGGGTAAGGCATTAAGACAAGGAGAAGTATTAATAGGAGGAGGAGGTTTTAATTCTACACAAGGATTATTGCAACAATCTTTTGTACAAGTAAGTAATAAAACTACAAATAATGCTGATACCTTATTAACAACACAAGGAGATGAAGTTAATAGTATAGGGTTACAGAAAAATTCGATAACAGCATTTGAGGTATTTGTTACAGCATTAGTAACAGGTGGTTCATCAGGTACTGCTGGTCATTATAAAGTCATAAAAATTACAGGTGCTGTATTAAACAACAATTCAGATGTAGAAACACTTACACAAAGTCAAACAACTATAGCGAGTAATGGTACAACTGGTACAGCAGTTATGGATGTAGGAGGAACAGGATTATTAAGGGTTCTAGTTAATGGAACAACTAATGTAAATATATCATGGTCAGCTAGTGTTAATCTTTATGAGAACGCAACTAACGCTGCAACATTTTAAAATATAAATTATGTCAACACAAACTTTAAACTATAATATCAATACAAATATCAAAGGAGCTACTAAAGACGCAAAGAATTTTGGTAATGAAATGGATAATGTAAATAAGGAGGCGCAAGGCGCTATTACTAGTTTTACATTTATGGGCGTTTCTTTAAATGGTGTAAGAGCTGCAATGGGTAGAGTAATACCTATGGCTAAAATGATGTTTGGAACTATAAAAGCAGGATTAATAAGTACAGGTATTGGTGCTTTATTAGTAGCATTTGGATCATTGGTCTCATTCTTAACTAATACACAACGAGGTGCTGTAAAACTTAAAAAAGCATTTGAGGGAATAGGAGCAATAGCAAATGTTTTAATTGATAGATTTTCATCATTAGGAGAAGGATTATCCATGATATTTTTTGAGGGTAAATTCTCAGAAGGCGCTCAAATATTACAAGATGCATTTAAAGGTGTAGTAGAGGAAGCAAAAACAGAAGTTGTAGTAATGATGGATTTGGTAGAAGCTAGAGAACAATTAAGGAAAGATGAGGACGCCTTTATTGTGCAAAAAG
>VTLG01004801.1_pt1 | contig 13597 bp, 29 predicted proteins | sample 4694571 | NCBI WGS metagenome assembly VTLG01 (sample SAMN12604809, study PRJNA352737) | marine metagenome | biome: ENVO:00000447; feature: ENVO:00000209|ENVO:00000569|ENVO:01000036; material: ENVO:00002151; isolation source: viral sequences binned using virsorter ...
AATGCTAAAAATAGTATTTCAGTGAATCAAACTGATATTGCTGTATTACAAAAAGAAATTGAATTACTAAAAATTCAATTGGAAGAAATTAAAGTAAGCACGAGCAATCCACTATCAAACTAATATGAAAATATCAGACAACACTGCAATCAGCATGCCTATGCGTAATTTGCTATCTATTTTAGTAGCTGTTGCAGCAGGAGTTTGGGCTTATAGTGAGATTACAACAAGACTTACATTTTTAGAAACATCCAAACAATTGATGGAACAAGATTTACTTGAGGCCTCAACACAAAAGCCTATAGATCAGGAGCAATTTATGATGTTGGAGGATTTATACAAATCCACCGAGAAGTTAGTAGAACGAGTTGATGCTATGATGCACAACCAGGTCAATATAGAACGATTAGAAAAAGACATGGAAAAAGCACAAAGAGATGTTGAAAAATTAAAAGATAATTTGCGTAACTTTGCAAATGGAAATGGACATTAATGACTGAAGTAGTAGTAGCTTTATTGATGTTTTTAAACGGAGATATGATTGAATTTACTTACAAAGAGTCAATGTCCGCATGCTTAAAAAGTAAGCGCATAGCCATGAGAGAAATAAATCCGGATACCGTTCTTATGTCTTGTAAAAAAATAACAGCAAAGACAGAGATATATCAGGGTAGAAAAAAAATACTTAAAGTTATTGGAAGTGGATAATGGCTAAAGCAGATTACCAAGAAATTATATCAGAATATAAGGAACAGGTAAGAGTTCTTAAGGAGCAAAATAATGAACTAACTGATGCCTGTAAAGTCAAAGATGCGGCCTTGAAAAGAGCGCTACAAAAGTTAGAATACACAACACAAGATTTAGATAAATTACAGGAGAAAACAGATGAAACTGACGGAAAACTTTAGCCTCAACGAGCTAACAAAGTCACAAACAGCCGAAAGAAAGGGCATAGATAACACCCCTGGTACCGAGCACCAGGAAAACCTGAAATCGCTCTGTGAGATGATCCTACAGCCAATTAGAGACCACTTTGGGCAGGTTGTAAGCGTTTCTAGCGGATATCGCTCTCCAGAACTGTGTGTTGCCATAGGCAGCTCCACACAAAGTCAACATGCAAAAGGCGAGGCTTCAGACTTTGAAATCTTTGGCATATCTAATAAAGAATTAGCAGACTACATCGACCAAAATTTAGACTATGATCAACTCATTCTTGAGTACTGGAAAGGCGAAGATGAACCTAACTCAGGCTGGGTCCACTGCTCATATACAAATGGCAATAATAGAAAACAATACTTGAGAGCTTACAAAGAAAATGGTAGCACTAAGTATGAACCTGTTTAAAAAATACAAACTTAAAATTAGTCCAGAAGTTACACCCGGTGTATGTCCACACTGTCATGAAATGTCTAGCTTTGTATCTATTGTAAATGATTACTATAAATGTATGTCCTGTGGCACCGATGTCGAACAAAAAATTAATGGTGTCATCAAATATATACCTATTAATGAAGATGTTAGATTAGACAAAGATTATGGCTAAACGACCTTTATTTGGTGTATCCAATTACAAGAAGCAGACTCCAAAAAAGCGTCCTGGAAGGCACGCAAAGTCATATTCTAAGCGCATTCCAAAGCGCAAAAAATCCCGTGGTCAAGGTTGACATTTAGTACATAATATCCTACAAATACAGACAGAAAGTTATGAACATATTCTTTTTGCATAAAGATCCTGTCAAAGCTGCACAATTACAATGTGACAAGCACGTTGTTAAAATGGTATTAGAAACAGCACAAATGGTCTCGACTGCCGTGCGTAATAAAGGTCATGATGTAGGTTATCTATTAGCCTATCCCAAACATCCTATGACTATTTGGGTCAACAAAACAAATGACAATTTTGCCTGGGCACTTGAACATGGTCTTGCACTTGGAGAAGAATACACACATCGATACGACAAAATTCATGCATCACACACCATGCTACTTGATATACAAAAACTAGGTATTAAAGGTAATTCTAATTACATAACAACACCACCACAATGCATGCCAGATATATATAAAAAAATCAATTACATTGATGCTTACATCAATTACTATGTCAATGCCAAAAAACATTTTGCCAAGTATACCAATCGTGATGTACCCGATTTTATGAAATGAAGAGTTTAATTATTATACTCAGTCTAGGATTTATAGAAATACCATACGAAAATAAACTCACGTGTATGGAACAAGGGTCTATGTGGCTAGAGATGCATAGCAAGCATCAGGCGACAGGCGACAAGGATCAGGGATTATATACTAAAAAGGGTCAACTGGTATATGGATTTTTCTGTCGTTAAATACTAGATTCTGGATTGCAGTGAAAAGCAACAAAAAGTCTTTGCTTTTCAGCCAATGTTTTATCAATAGCTATAAACACATTATAGCCTTCCTTATACCCAGCACTGACACATTCAGTGTGGCTATCAAAACTTCCAGGAACGTTTATTGGTGGCACTATACAAGAACCATGTATTGCTGAGCACACCCATAATATTAAAAAAAACTTCATTGACAAACTTGTAATTTATGAATAATATCCTATATTGTTATAAAACAATATGGAAAGGAAAATATAACACATGACTGACATAAGTAAATATAAAAACGTTTCTCTATCAAAAGATACTTATTCTAAGATAGACAAATTAAGACGAATCATTACACCGAATACAATAATGAGTCGAAGCCAAACGATTAACATTTTAGTTAATAAAGAAGTTAAAAGACTTAATGGAAAGGTTTCTAATGTTTAAAGTACCCGAAGAAGATCGTAAAGTATTTTTAGAATATTTAGCTAAGAAACCTTATATTGAAGTTGCAGGACTTGTAGCAAGAATGGCTGCCTGGACTAAAATAGAATCCAAAGAGAAAAATGGAAAAGATAAAACCCAATAAACTGATTTGCCCTGCCTGTATGGGCAATGGTTATCGTAAGATTTTTAAAGATACGACCTCAAAATTAAGAGTGGTCATTGACTGCGAAGCATGCGATAATCAGGGCGAGATTAAAAATGATGAAAAAAATATTTTTGCTATGCGCTATATTAATAACGTGCTCTAGTTGCAGTGAGTTCGCTCTTCTTGCATCAGGTAGTTCCGTTGTTATATCACAAAATGCTTACTCTAGAGCCTATAGTGGTGTTGATGTGCTAACTATTATGCAAACGGATAAAGATATTAAAAGACATATTTATGACAAAGTACGAGAATATAATAAAACAGAAAGCAAATAACAAACCAATAGATTTAGATGCTATTGCTAGAAAGTATAACATGAGCGTGACGGATGTTAAAAACATCAAACAGATGATACACGATGCAGAACTCGAAACATCTCTAGTCAAAGCGGTGGGTATGAACTCACCCGAAATGAAAGCTGTCAAAGCAGAAGTCGAAACATTAAAAGAAACTTTAAAATCTCGTGACTATACAAGACAACATGACTACCAGTTTTTAATCAATGAAAACAGAAGATTAGAAGAAGAAAGAAATGAAGTGGTTATGGATAATAAAAAATTAGCGCAACAAATCGATGACCAGGTTGATCGACTTAGAAAAGCAGGATTGTGAAAGCTATAGAAATTAAATACAAAGAATCCCGTAGACGCGCAAGACTTAACTGGGCTAACAGCGAACACGGAAAAGAGTTATCAAGAAATTATATGAAAGGTTATCGAACATTACCTTATGTTAAAGCCAAAGCACATGAGTATTATGTCAAAAACAAAGCACACTGGGGAGAGATAACAAAAGCTAAGAAAAAGAACTGGGGTGGTATACGACAAGAAAATGAAGATATTAAAAGACTTCATGAAGAATGGGCTAGAGAAAATGGTTATCGAGACAATGACAACTTACACGCAACGAACACAGAAAGAATAATTAAAGATGCCAAAAAATAAAGAAAAAGAATTACAAGATATCTATAATAAAATATTTGACCAAGCCGTTCGACATATGAAGAAGTACGAGCCACAGATGGTGGCCGGTACACTGATGGCCATTGCCATACGATTGTATCGAACGAGTCTTAGCGATGATGGTTTTTCTCAAATGTTACAAACGGTATTGGACTCAGAAAAAGATATTAAACCTTATTTTGATGATGACGGAGAAACTCTACACTAATGAATCGTTCTCGATGGATTAATGCAAGTGCAATGGAGATTCGCAAAGCGGTTCCTGAAACCAAGCTGTTTACAGCTGTGCTATCTCAAGCCGTTCACGATGTCTTTTCTACGCACGTAGAGAAGATTGACAAACGTCAAGCGATGGATTTTTTAACTCGTGACAGTGAGCATCTACGTATGATCTGTGAATTAGCAGGACGCGATGCGACCTACGTTCGTGAAAAAATAAGAAAGAAATTATTAAATAATGACTAATTTGCATTTGTTAAATTTCTCTGCTACACGTCAAGTCATGACTAATTTTCCTTACGATATACAAATGACGGCGATGTTTATTTTTATTACTTTGTATCTTGTGATGGATATTATATTTTAATGAATTACGAAGAGATTTACGATTGCATTGTTACCGGTCAAGTGTCTTCTGATCGTATTGCTAAGTATCTGAAAGATAAGAGTTTTTATAAGTATTGGAGAAAACGAAAGGAGGAAGAGGAAGAAATTTACGGACAACGAGAACAGAAAGAATTAGACGAATCTTACAAACAATCGCTAGCCAATAAAAAAGAACGAGAAAATAAATGAAATGGAATAAATTATATAACTATCCGCCTTCGACACGATCAACGACGGATGGTCTTCGAACGTATGATATAGGTAAAGAAAAATTACCGAGTGTTACAACTATATTACAAGCTACACAGTCGCCTGAGAAGCAGGCTTCTTTAGCCGCGTGGAAAGCTAAGGTCGGCGAGGATCAAGCGTCAAGAATCAAGCAACAGGCGGCAAGCAGGGGTAGCAACATGCACTTACACCTGGAACGACATATACTAGGACAAGGTCACCTGGATCTAACTGAAGAAGGCAAGACAGCAAAAGCTATGGCTGATGTTATTATAGAAAAAGGTTTATGTGATCTATCAGAAATATGGGGATCAGAGGTAACGTTACATTATCCTGGACTGTATGCAGGTGCAACAGATCTAGTTGGTGTCTATGATTATGAAGATAGTATTATTGACTTTAAACAATCAAATAGGCCCAAGCGACGGGAATGGATCGAGGACTACTGCATGCAGATGGCAGCGTACGCGATGGCCCACAACCAGGTCTATCGTACGGAGATAACACAGGGTGTTATACTCATGTGTACACCAGATAATTACTTCCAGAAGTTTCAGATTAAGGGAAAAGAGTTTATATCATATCAACACAAATTTCTAGCAAAAGTTGATCAATACTACAATATGGTCGCATAGTGGCGACAATGTGGCATGAATAAGGCAAAGATCACCACCCCTATAGTATTTCAAAAAAGTAAAATTTTTTAAATCAGTACTTTAAAAACAGAGGTGATGTGGCCTTCAGGTGATCAGCAAGGAATACCAAGGGTTATTTCATATGGGATATTACTCAGTTTTAGTATAGGGGCCGCGCGGTACCTTTTGGTCGGCCAAATAACAAAAAAACCTTTTTGAAAAGCTATAGGGTCTGGTATTAAACCTAATGACTGAAGAGAATTTTTTTGATATGTTTAACCGTATTCACAACCCGGATTATTATTATGGCAAACAAAAGAAAACCAAAGAGAAGAAAACCGAGAAGAAAAAGAAAACTCGTAGAACCAACACAACCAAACGATATCCCGTTTTCAAAGTATCGAATTGAATGGGTTGATATTATATCTGACTCAGGTTGGGCAGACGAAAAAGAATTTCATAAGATGAAGTTAGCCAAACCTATTAATGAGGGTTGGTTATTTTCTAAAGATAAACATCATGTTAAAGTGTTTGCGTCTTACGACAAAGAGGATGATGGTAGCTACACTTTTGGTGATCGTACTATGATACCTTGGGCATGTGTTAAAAAGATGATTAAAATACAATGAAGAAAAGATCAGCTCGTAAAAAGATAATAGATTTAAAAAATAATATACGTAAGTTTCTACGTAAGATTAGGAAGAAGAAGTAGATGAATCATCCTTACTATCTGTTATGGTCTTTAGCGGCTTTGACGGTTGTTCTTTTGTGCTACGTCCTGGTTCAAGCCTAATTTTCTTTTGCTTAGCTTTAACTTTTGCTTTTAAATCTTTTGTTTCAATACCCTCTAGTATGGGTGAGTATTGATCTATAATTTCTTTCATTCTATTTTCTAGTTCAGCTTCGGATAGGTCATCTATTTTACCTGTTCGTATAATCTTTTGTTCAATGTATAATCCTGCTGCCTTACCTCTTGCTACTTCAGCATTGATAGCAGCACTCCAGGCACCTTTTTTTAGCGCTTCCATTCTAAGTTTACCTAACTCAGCAATGTGACGTTCAAATGTTACAGCATATTTCTTTTGATATTCTTCTCGTAGTTCACCAATGTATTTGACAACTAGTGGAAACCTTTTTGGATTCTGTAGTTCAGCTGCTCGTACACCAGCAGAGTCTTCTGCATAGCCAGCTGATATAGCACATTCTGTGCCATTCTTACGACCTTCATTACTCACGATTTCATGAGCAAATTTCATCTGCATTTCTGTTAATCTTGTGACTTGACCCATACTTGACTATATGCGTTACCTGAAGTAAAATCAAGTCTATGATAAGCGGAAAGTTACTAGCAGAACAATTAGAGAAATTTCTTAAATCTCCAGTCTGTCAGAATGCAAGAGTCATGGTTAAGTTACCTCATGGTGAGTATAGATCACCAGATGGTTATTTTGATATTTTGTCTGTGAGTTTAATGGAAAATAATATTTTATTACACAGAGAAACACATAGAATTGTAATTGAACTTGCACCACAAACGTGGCATATGGGGAAACCAAAAAAGAAATTGTAAAAGACTTGACTACTTTCTAAATTTATGAAATTAGAGTCTAAATTTTACAATGAGCTTAAAAGAATTACACCACAAATTAGATGGACAAGGATTGAAAATACTAGCGTATCTGGTACTCCTGATCTATTGGGCTACAATACTTTTGGGCACTATTTCACTGTTGAGTTAAAAGTATCAAGAAGTAATAAAGTTAATCTTTCACCACACCAAATTGCCTACCATATCACACATCCTAAGAATAGTTTTATCTTGGTAAAGTCGCTCGCTGCCTGCACCGTGAAACTTTATGAAGGATCACGTGTCAAGGAGCTTGCCGCTTGCGGCTTGGAGCTTGAAGCTTCCTGCTTGGGGCTTGACGCTTGTGGCTTGAAGCTTTCTTCGCTTGGCGCTTGAAGCTTGGTGCTTGCAGCTTGCCGCTTCTTTTTTAGTTTTTTGTAATAACTTGGATGATGCCAGGCAAATGTCATTAGTGTTTACCATAACTCACGGTCGGGACGGACCTGTCCCAGCATGCGCGGCAGCTTTTGCATTCATTGCCCTGAGCAGGTGCCGGGCAGCTGGCGTCGTGGCCTGATGTGACTGTACTAGTCCAGGGCCAAAATTTTACTGGAGCTTGATCTATCATATGTGAAGACATTCTAATAATTAAATTTGTCGGTATTGTGTCAGGATCTAAATCTTTTAAAAATTGCGCTTCACGAGTTGGCATCCAGTGCCTTGTTGCTGGCGTCAGGCGGCAGACTGCAAATATGTTCTCCAGGTGCTTGACGCTTTGTATATCTCCTGCATCGTGCCATCTAAAATATTTATGTTTTTTAATGAGTGCAGCCATGGCCACGACCCAGTCAGGATGCTTGAGGCTTTGAAATCTACGCTCCAGGGCCTCTTCAACTTTTGGAAAGCGCTTGTAGTTGCCCTTCAGGGCGTAACAGGATGAACACACAGAGCCGGGAACCTTGCGCAGCTTCGCGCCAGTCAGGCACCTGCTTGCTGGTGTATTGTACGACGGTCCGGGCATCTTGGTTGTATACGTCAGGCCGCCGGTTATTTCTTTTGCTTCTTTTATTTTCATAATTTTTTTAATTCCTTTCTATTAATCTTTTGTAATGGATCTATCATAGCGTCTGATTGTGGCAATTGCTTGACGCTTGCGGCTTGTTGCTTGGAGCTTATTTCTTTTAAAAACTTCCGGCAGCTGGCCAGATACGCAGGACTCAAGTCCCGCGCATCGTGGATGAAGTAATTCATCAGGTCGTTGTGTTTACTTCTAATCTTCTTTTTCATTAGTGTTTAATTCGCTTTTTTAGCTTTGCCACCCTGAATCATTACGTTGTCGCCGTCAAATCCTGCACCGCTCAACATCTTTCCTATTTGAGCGACCATTTTAACTTCGGCGTGTTTTTCGTGTTTGTCTTTGTATTTAATATATTCCTTGTTTAGGCTTACAGGCTCAAATTTAGTCCAATAAGAAATTCCACCATCATAGGAATTTTTTAGTTTTTCTTCAGGAACATATTTAGAGGTCGATACATGCCATTTATTATCTTTGAATATATAAATATATTCAATCATGTTTTCCCCTTTCATATTATACATGTACATCCACTCGTCTCTATAGGTTCTGGCTGGCTCTTCTTTCCTGTCCCAATCTCGACCGTAAAAACTACACTCTTCAAAAGTATCGCCCAGGTAACTTGCGTCTCCTTCGGTAAATAGTTTTTTAGCCAGATCATAATTGTTGTAATGATCAACTAGGCATTTACCAACGCCGTATGGATACCCATCAGAGTGAACATATATTACTTTCACTTTCTTTGTCTTTGGATCTTCTATTGCTATATTACTTCTTGTGCTCATAATTGTTTTTCCTTTCTAACTACATCCTATCATTTCTGGGACAGGCTGTCAAGCGCTTGTGGCTTGACGCTCGCAGTCCGCATTCCCACCCACTTTAGAATCATTCTAAACTGCCAGCATATCACAACGCACTTGCTATGAACTATCCTGGCTATAGGTGTTTATACTCACCAGCTTAAATGGCCAAGTACACTGAAGCCCGACAGTAATTGTTTACCGGTCGACCAGGGCTTAAGAGTAATTAACTCTGTACTTGACCCCAGATCCAACGCGGTCATGCTTTGCCATTATAACCGGTGTTGCCCGAATTGGATCAGGGCTCAAGTTTTATCAAACCAATATATTATTGCCAAAAAGACAATTCCTAATATTGGATAAAACCAAATACTATCCACAATCAAAGCAAACTCCTATTACTTGCCCAGACCATTCATCAGGTTTTGGGTTGCAATGACATATTAAACATTCTGTATAAATCATATAATATCTTATATAAACTGTTGCTTTTGCTTTGTCAATAGCTTATAAATATATTTTTAAACACTAACAGAAAGGCAAATATGCGTTTAAGACTAAATCAAGAGTATCGTAATAAAATCGCCAATCGTATGCGTGTGCATATAGAGGCAGAAGATACGCAAGAGAAAGAAAAGTATTTTCAAGCAAGAGAAAATATGAAGCCAATACAAGACAATGCGTGGGAATTAGCCCATACTATTGTTAGAAGAACATATACTGAAGATGATGTTGCTAAAGCAAGGTATCTACAAAACAAGTTTGATAATGTAAATACTATTGCACCAGATAGCTGTTTTCATTTTGGTTATATGGGTAAAAAAGAAGAACGTGATGAAAACGACAAACCACAAATGGTTGACGCAAGAATAAGTGAACACTTTAACTTTAAACTTGATGGCAACATTGATGGTCAAGAGTATAACAAGTCGCAAGATTTTGGTTATGCTTATTTTCGTGATGAACTGAAAGCCCAAGATGGTTGCAATCCAGATATTAATATTGAAATGGATGGCAAGGATAGAAATCCACACCAAACTAAATTTCAAGATGCCAATGACAAGTATCTTGGAACGAGTGGTGGTCGTGATAATCAAACCTCTTATGCAAGAGAGTGGAACGACGAGTACAAGTTAGATTTAATTGGTCGTGAGTATTGTAGAGATAGACAGTTAGATTGTTCAAAGCAAGAGTTTGACACTTTAATGATTTGGCAAAAAGCAAAAGGTCATTTAATTACCTGTCATCAAAAATGGATTAAATCTGTTTTAGACCAAATGAAAGAAATTAAGATTGGTTTAAAAGGTTATCGTTATTTAGATGAGGCACTAGAACTATCTAGTGAACTTGGTTTAAATATTGATGAGGCAGAAATTATTAGAACTAACTCAACTGGCTTGACAATCTTCAATCCTAAAAATCTAGCGGCTAGAATAAAAGCTATGAAGAATAAAGAAAAAACAAGAGAACAGAAAATAGCCGAAAGACTTGCATATAATCAACAATCACAATCAGTAAATTAAGACTAGACATGGACATGGGATATTGGTATAATATCCCATGTTTAACAATGAAAGGAATAACATGAACGAACCATTTAAAATAGATATGTATTTTAATATACGTTGGTATGCTAGAAAACATAAAAAGACAATTACAAGACGAGCCAAGTGGGACGAGAAATGCAGAACGTGGATAGATCAAAAAGGCAATCCATGTTTATGCTTTTATGATCGTGATGCTGATACTAGAAACAAGTATCGTACAGCAGTTAATTATGAGGTGTTAGCATGAAGTATTGCCAAGGACCAAAGTGTCATACTTATAAAACAAAAGACAGAATACGCGGACCGAAAGGCGCCAAGTATTATCAGACTAGAAGAAGAAGCAGCTTCTATTATCTTGGTGGCAATGCATGCTCAATGGCTTGCGAAAGAGATTGGTTTAATAAGTTTGGTGAACTTGCTCTTAATCATTTCGGAAGAATAGTTGAGCCAATTAAATTAACTGAAGAAAATGCGTGGGTTAAACTTGAAAGATATTATGGTGATGGCAATCCATTCTATTCGTACAATAGATTAACTGAACAAGAACTTCCATTAACCGAGGAACAGTACAACAATAATAGCTTTACATTAAACCAGGGATAATGTAGGATAACTATTATGAAAACAATTAAATACAATAACAAAACAATCAAGCTACCATTTGCAGATGCAGATTATAGCGATGAGCCATTAACAATGGAAACAGTTACAAATCCATTTAGTGGTGAGTCAATCGCAATGCCTAGATTTGCGGTTGCTGTCTATGATGTAACAATGGGATCAAATCATTTAGCTGAAATGTATGATCAAAAGAATGGCACAGGTACAGCACCACAATGGAACACAGTTCGTAAAGGTTTGGATTGGTTTCGTAGATACTTTGCTAAAGAATATATGGTGTTACTAGATTAGTTAAACATAATAACCAGGGCGCCTTCGGCGCCCTGGTTGGGGAGCCAGCCGCACATTCAATAGAGGTACCAAGTCAATCCGCAACTTTGCGCCAGCATCAAGTATCATTCCATATAAATAAAAAGGGGTCCCTCAACTCTAGGTTTAATTGCTTGATTTACGTTGTCATTGCCGCTAAAATCATTATGGTACCTTTTATGCAAGTAGACCTGGAAAAAATAAAAAAATTACCACCCGATGTAAGAAAAGACTTCTATAAGATGTATTTGAAGTATGGAGAAAAGAAAAAACAAACTCTAATTCGAAAAGATTTTTTAAGTTTTGTAAAACACATGTGGCCTGAATTTATAGAGGGGCCCCATCATAAAATTATTGCAAAAAAATTTAATGATATTGCAGAGAGCAAAGCAAAAAGAATTATTGTAAACATGCCACCAAGGCATACTAAGTCTGAGTTCGCCAGCTCCCTGCTGCCTGCTTGGATGATTGGAAGAAATCCAAAATTAAAAATAATTCAAACGACTCACACCGGTGAACTGGCTATACGATTCGGGCGTAAAGCAAAAACACTCATTGACTCTGAAGAATATCAAGAAATCTTTCAAACAAGACTTCGAGAAGATTCACAAGCCGCCGGTCGCTGGGAAACTGCACAAGGTGGCGAGTATTTTGCATCAGGTGTCGGTGGTGCTATAACAGGTCGGGGTGCCGATTTATTAATTATTGATGATCCGCATTCTGAGCAAGACGCTATGAATATAGCTGCACTTGAACGTGCATATGAATGGTATACATCAGGTCCACGACAACGTTTGCAACCAGGCGGTAAAATTGTCTGTGTTATGACACGTTGGAATACAAAAGACTTAACAGGCATGTTAATGCAAGCACAAAAAGAAGCTAAGGCTGATAAATGGGAACTCATCGAGTTTCCGGCTATTATGCCTAGTGGTAAACCAGTATGGCCGGAATACTGGAAGCTAGACGAGTTACAAGCCGTCAAGGCTTCGTTATCACTGGGTAAATGGAATGCTCAATGGATGCAAAATCCAACTTCAGAAGAAGGAGCCATTATCAAACGTGAATGGTGGAAAAAATGGGAACATGATTTTATGCCAAAGCTAGAACACATTATACAATCCTATGATACCGCCTTTATGAAAAAAGAAACAGCGGACTACTCAGCCATTACAACATGGGGTGTGTTTAGAAAAGATGAAGACTCTCCTGCTAATTTAATATTGGTGGATGCTATTAAAGGAAGATATGAGTTTCCAGAATTAAGAAGAAAAGCAAAAGAACAGTATGATTATTGGCAACCGGAGACGGTTTTAATTGAAGCTAAGGCTTCTGGACTGCCATTGACCTATGAATTAAGAAATATGGGTATACCGGTTATTAACTTTACACCCTCCAAAGGAAATGATAAGCATACAAGAGTAAACGCAGTTGCCCCTTTATTTGAAAGCGGCACTATATGGGCGCCCACTCACAAAGAGTTTGCACAGGAAGTCATGGAAGAATGTGCGGCCTTTCCGTACGGAGATAATGATGACCTTGTGGATTCGATGACACAAGCGGTAATGCGTTTTAGACAAGGTGGACTAATACCTCATCCTGAAGACTATAAGGATGAAAAAATTATTAAAACGAAGAAGGTTTATTACTAATGGCAATAAAAGGCGCATTTACATTTGCAGAAATGGTTGCAAGACTAATTCGAGGTTATACTAAAGCAACCGGTAGACAACCTGATAATTTAGCCAAGCTTAAAATTAACATGGAAGCGGCTGAAAGAATTAAACAGCAAAACGTAGTCACTGAATTTCCAAAAGACAGAATAACACCTTTTTATAAACAAAGACCTGAAAAAGGTGAAGTTACACCCATTAAAAAATTTTTAGATGATGATGTTGCAACAGCTCAAATTAACAAGTTAAAAATGGATTTTGATTTTTCTGACAGAAATAAAGTTTTACAGCTATTAGATGACATTGATTCTGGAAAAGCCTTTGGTGCTTTTGATGATGTGCAGAAAAAAGAACTAAGAGACATGATTTCTACGATGTACACTCGTAAACCGGATTTTGCATCTGGCGGCCTGGCGCGTGTGGGCATGTTCTTGGGTGGACAGATTCCTAAAGGATTAATGGCACTTCTAAAAGGTATTCAAAAAAAGTTTGGAAAGAAAGCACTTTACAAAGGAGACGAAGTAGTAATTGATAACAAGATTTTCAAAAGATCTAATAAAAAAAG
>VTLG01008312.1_pt1 | contig 13596 bp, 18 predicted proteins | sample 4694571 | NCBI WGS metagenome assembly VTLG01 (sample SAMN12604809, study PRJNA352737) | marine metagenome | biome: ENVO:00000447; feature: ENVO:00000209|ENVO:00000569|ENVO:01000036; material: ENVO:00002151; isolation source: viral sequences binned using virsorter ...
CCGCTTGAAAGACAAACATAAAGTTGAACGTTCCTGATATCCCCAACGGCATACCGTCAGAGAAACTTCCTTGCCCGAAAGGATATACCAGGAAGACAGCGAATGACGCTGCAACGGGCGCTGAATAAGCAACACAAATCCAGGGACGCATCCCTAATCTATAACTAAGTTCCCATTGTCGTCCCATGTATGCTGCAATACCGATGAGAAAGTGGAACACAATAAGTTGATATGGTCCTCCGTTATATAACCACTCGTCGAGGGTTGCAGCTTCCCAGATTGGGTAGAAGTGAAGACCGATTGCGTTAGAAGATGGGACGATAGCCCCTGAGATGATGTTGTTTCCATAGAGTAGTGAGCCAGCTACTGGTTCACGTATCCCGTCTATGTCTACAGGCGGTGCTGCGATGAAAGCGATAATGAAACAAGTAGCTGCAGTAAGTAAGCATGGAATCATGAGGACACCAAACCACCCCACGTAGAGGCGGTTGTTGGTGCTTGTAACCCAGTCGCAGAACTGATTCCAATTATTCTGCTTAGGTAGTGTGAGTGTACTCATGCGTTTACGTTTTGATCAAAAGGATCAGGTCGATTCTTGTGTTTACGTTTAGCTAATTTTGGCCAACCTGGTGGTGGTGGTTTTGGATAACCTGGCCATGGTGGTTTACCTGGATTAGGTATTGGTGCTGGTCTGTAAGGAGGGTCGTCTTTGTTAGGTTCCCTCATAACTAATTATTCTTGTTAACTTCGTTAACCATATTATCAAACTTCATCCTAGTTTTCCAAGGAAGTTTTTGATAATCAGGGTTTACATACTTTTTCTTTTTCTTCTTTGTACCATCAGTATTGTACTGACTGTTAGATTTACCTGGCTTATGTTTAGGTGAGCCTGCTGTTTTTTCTGACATAATTAGAAGATTAAATTGTCTGATCGTTCAAGTTTAGCAATGACATCCTGCCGATAAGCAGGGTCATTGTCATATCTTTTATCACTCATTGCTGAAACCAATTCAGCTTGACTTCTATAAACATCTTTTGTTGGAGATGCTGGTGCTTTTCCTGATAACATAGTTCCTTCGTAACCTACTGCATTTTGATATTGAGCTTTTAATCCACTGACTGCTAACTTAATAGCAGGTACACTTCCTGTATTTACTAATGTATCAAAAGCTTGTATCTCTTTAGCATCAAGATTATTAGATGCCCAATCTACAATTTGTTGATAAGTTTCTTCACCACCAACTGATTGTTTAACTTCTGCTACAGCTGAATCAGATATATCATCTGGATCACTAGCACTTGATGTGTAACCAGATTCTGCAGCTCTACCAGCTAGGTAAGAATCCACAGAACTTTTAGATAAACCAGCATCTAACAATGAATTATACATATCATCAGTTATTTGCCCTTGGTTTTCATGGAAGTGCTTACTGATAGCATAAGGATCTACGTTAGAGTCTTGGAATATCTGACTCAACTTCTCACCATAATCACTGCTTACAGTCTCGTAATTAACAGAACCATCTTCTTTATAAAAATTCTCTTGAGTTGGTGTTTCTTCTACAGTCTCTTTAGCTTCAGGTTCTTCTGTAGTTACCTCTTCCTTACCATCTTCTCCAAGTTTCTTTTGAAGTTCTATATAAGCTTTCTCTAATTCCTGTGCATTCTGATACTTACCAGCAAGTAATGATTCTTGTTGAGCTTCTAGAGCTTCACCAACTGCAAGAGCTTCTTGTTCAGTTTGAGTTAAATCATCACCTTGAGTAACTGTATCAGTACCAGGATCATAAGTTAATGTTTCTGCCATAATTATTCAGTAGGTGGTGGTTCAGGTTGTGCTTGTAATGCATCGGATATATTATTTATCCTATCTGTAGCATCAGGGTCTTTAGAAGCATCCATTAAAGGAGTACCTGCTAACTGACCTGCTTGATCTACTAAGGATTGCTGTGCATATTGTTGTTGTTTCCTCTGCATATCCATAGCCATCTCTTGTTCAGTCTTGATAAGATTAAGTATATCAATACCTTGAGATGCAGCTAATCGTTTAATAGCTTCAGTTGGATTAACATATCTAACTAATGCTTCTGGTCCTAATGTTTGAGCTATTATTTGTATGAATGTAGTTAATGAATCCCTATCTCCAGCACGACCAAGTGCATTAACACCTGCTACAATCTTAGGTCTAACTAAATCTTTAGGTAGCTTAGGTATTTGATTTGATCGCTGGAGTACTAGCAACGTTCGGTTTAAATATGGGATTAAGAACTCAATTGTAAGTAATGAGAATAGACCACCAAGTTGTTGTTCTAATTCTAATTGAGTCATCCGAACTTCTTCAGCTGTTGTTCTTTCACTGTCTCTTATATTAAGGACAAGGAAAGCTTCTAATATTCTCTTCTCTAATTGTATTGCAAGGTCATGAGCTGTACGGAAGTCAGCTGTTTTACCAACTTCAATTACAGAAACATCTTCTTCTCGTCCCTGTATGATAGCACCATTACCTGCATTGGCTAAGGTCTGTGGTTTTGTTGTAGCACTAGGAGATACCAGGAATAAAACCTTAGCAGCTACACTAGACCCCTCTACAAGGGCCTGTGATAGGCCATCAAGACTTCTTAGGTCTCCTATGAACTCTTCTACTCTACCACGTCCGTAGTCCTCTCCATCGACTGTATTGAAACGAAGAACTAACCAAGGGCTAGCATTCTTTGGAGCTGTGCTACGACTACCAGGGATGATCATATCATCTACTTCCTGATGCCAAACCCAACGTCCGCTGCTTTCCTCTTGCTTAACACATGTGTATACTTCTGCGTCGTCTTCATCTGAGCCTGTTTTAGTTTGATTAGGATCATTAGGATAGGGATCAGGTTTCGACTCAAGACCTAATACTTTCCTACTAATCATTTCTTTTGTAACGATCTCTATGACGTTACCATTACCATCTCTATTGACAACAAATCTTTGTAGTGGGAAATGTTTTAAACCATCTTTACCCATAAATATGAGTGCATTACCTGATACAATCAGATGTTTTAATGCTTGATGGACAACTACTCTATCATTAGAAGCTGCAATATAATCCATAATCATCCTCTCCATCTTGGAGAAAGATAGATCTAACTCACTTCTTATTGATGGATCAAGTTCTTCACCTAACTTATCATCTCTGACTTGTAGTTTAAAGAAGCTTGTAGAAGGAGGTAGGATTGCTAACATTAGCTTTGCTGCTAAAGTTACAACTGCTTTCGCCCCAACTGATTGCCAAGGCTGTAGTAAATGTTGTTTACCACCACGTTGACCTGTATCTTTTTGTACTAGATATGGCAGAGTTAATTCAGAACACTCAACAGCTGTATCTAAAAACTGAGATCTATCAGTAGATAACTTTGAGTATCTTTCACTTGCCTTATACATTTAATCCTTGACCTCCTTGTTGTTCATCAACATTCAATGGTATCCTTAAAGCATCTGCACCTGTTCTATTAGCATCAGCGATAGAAGATTCTCTTCTGGAACCATAATTTACAGTTGCATCTACTTCATCTTTATCAGCTATGTCTATAGGGTTAGGTAAGCTATCTTGTGTTTCGGGAGGTGGTGTTATTGGTGGTGGTGCTACACCTGCCTTTTCTACAGGTGGTGCAAAGAAATTTTTACACATTAGTTTCGTCTAATAATGTCTTAACATAATCTACTACGCTTGTTTGACCAGCTCTGTACATGATAGAAGCAATCTGTTCTTTAGGATGGACAGGTTGAGGAGGAAACTTATTTTCTAAATCCTCAACCAATTTCTCTAACTTCTCTGAGTATATGTTAAGCGTAGCTGGGTAAATTTGTGTTTGCATGTTCAAAAAATGCTGGCATTCTGGCTGATTTGGTGTCAGAAAATTGTGGTGCCTTGCCTTGATACATTAAGGTATCGCTAGCATCCAGCCAAAATTTTTTGTCCAAATATTTATCGGTAGTATTTATACCTAGGGGTTGAAGAACCCAGTTAATGGTGGCCTTCCTAAGTTTATCCAGAGATTGACTAGGAGATAAGCCCAACTCACGACATACAAGGCTATTAGTGGCCACGTGTATTTGTTCGTCTCTAGAGATGTCGGCGCTGACAGTCCTAAGACCAGCATCGCCGTTAAAACGAAAGAAGGGAAGAAGTACGAAAAATATTGCACGTTCAGCTACCAATGCTTTAGTTATGGTGTGGTCGGGATGTTCCTCCCATGCTTGTCTGAGTCTGAGTGCCTCGGCTTCTGCCTTAGGTTCAGTCCCAATTGAATTAGCAATATACCCAAGAGCCAGGTCATGTTTTTCCTCGTCTTTTACATTTAGTTCTAATAACTCTCTAGCATGGTTGGGAACATCTTTTTCAAGGCCTTCCTTGATGAAGGTACCAACTGGTAACTCCATATGACGTATTGCGAGAGCACGGTGGATGGTTTCTTGTGATCCATATTTAACATTTCCAGCGGTGGTTTGTACAGGAGTCCATGTACGTCTCCTTTCTTTTAATTTTTGGTACGGTGTTTTTCTCATCATTCTTGGCAATCACATTGTACAGGGTCATCTTTTAAAATGTCCTGCAAGTAATCTTCGACTTCACCAGATTCTAATGCTGCATACGCATCAGTCTTATCTTGTACGTCTCCCATCACTTGTAGGCTATAGTAAAGGGAAGTCTGAGGTGAATCTAACCACTCTTGCACGAACGCAATGTCGTATTCTACAACATCACTCCAAGAGTTGAAGCTGTAGCCATGAAGAAGTCCCGTATCATTTAACATTATCATTATTTCGTCAGCTACTTTCTTATAAGCATTCCAACCTACTTCACTGGCAATTTCTACATCACCATAATTATATGTCTGTACACCAAAGGTACCACTATCTCTATCTACAGTACGTGCAATAGGTGGTGCAATTTCAGGAGTACATGTATATCCATCTAAGTCTTTACTTCTATATGAACAACTAGCTGTAGGAGCTATAGCAAAAGCTCTAACCATATTACTATTTCTAGCAATTATAGCTGCTTGTTGTATAGCAGATTTTAATTCTTGAGCTAAGAATTCAGCTTTAGTAACTATAGAACCATGGCTATTTACTACTCCTAAGGCTCTGCCAAACTGTTCGTATGTGACAGCTTCTCTTTTAAGTAAGTTAGCTAATCCTAAGAAACCTAAGCCGACTTGCCTGTCGGTATCACTTGACAAATATTCTCCAGTTGTTCCAACACCTGTCCTACTATGGAGCTCGCACAATTCGGACATACCTTCAACGAAACCCTTTGTGATGGTTCCAAGTTCACAGGCACCGAGATTGACATGCTGTAACAGGCATGTGCCTCGTGAGGGCAGGTAAACTTCAAGACAGACGTTACCATAGATTCTTTCTCCATTCTTATCATATTTTATTTTGTTGAGCCAGATGTCTCCGGATTTGATTCCGTGGAGAATGGCGCTTCTAACTTCAGTTCCTGCATTGAACCAGCCTTCTTCTGTAAGGTCGACGCATCTTTTAATCCAGGCAAGGGAAGCCCTATCAGACTGCACGAACTCAAGAATATCCCTGTGGTCAATGTCAAGGTGGACCACAACAGCGCCGTTCTTATAAACGCCACCTCTTCTAAGTGTTTCATTTAGTGTTGAGTAGATTTTTGCAAAGGATACAGGACCACTGGCTGTAAGTCCTTTTCCATTTTCATGTCCCCGTGGACGTAATTTTGATAGGTGTACAGCACACCCAGCCCCATTTCTAAGGCCATGTGACACAAACCTCCAGCTAGCCTCAATGCCATCTGGACCCTCCATAGAGTCCTCAACGACAAATACAGTGCAACTCACTGGAAGTCTTGATTCTGGGTTATCCAACCATGATTGGACCCGACCAGTGCGGGAGATTAGTGATGTTGTCATTAAACTAAGTCTTCAAGATTTGGTGGTTTATAGTATGGTCCTTTTAAGACCTTGCCATCTTCTCGATAAATAGGGTTACCATCTATATCAAGTTTTGACATATTACTTTGATGTACTCTGTACATAGCTTCATCTAGATCCCATCCCATATTAGCAGCAAATTGATAGCAAACATAAACTAAATCTGCTAATTCTTTTAAGCAATCCGCATGGCAACTAGGACTCGAACGATATAACGTCGCTTCCGCTTCCAGAAATTCCTTGAACTCCTCCGTTATAAGGTTCCGCTGCTTTGTACGTGCCGGTAGGCCTTTTGAATTCGATATCTGGTAGGCCCGACGAAAACTCTCCGCTTGGGAACTCAATAGAGTCATATGATTGTCTGGGTAGATTTTTAAGGTCTCTGTTTCTGGAGTATTGGAGGAAGTCTCGTTCATTCTCTAAGTAATGGATGGCTTTGTTTAAATCAGATAATTGAGCATTATAATCTCCCTTATATCCGTACCTACAAATATATTTAATTGCATTCCCAAGATGGAAGTTTAAGCTTTGTTCTCTAATAAAATCCCAAACATCATAGCTTCCTCTTCTATAGTATTCCATTTGTGAACTAAGTTGGTGAGTGAATTTCCTAAAATAAAATTTTGTTTTTGTAAGGCTAATAATAATGTAGTTATTTCTTCTTTATGATCGTGGAATTCAGATTCTAATTTATCTTTCATTACCCTCATTCTCAGATCCTGTTCTACTGTTAATGTAGTAATCGGAGCTGGGAGACCATAATCTCGCCTCTTTCTTTTTGAAGTCATAATCATTAACAGTAAGAATTTTAGCTAATCTAGCATTTACTAATGCATCTGTTTCAGTTAAGTCCTTAGACTCGAAAGCTTTTACCACAGTTTTCCATGAATAACCTTCTTTATTAAAGAGTACATCAGCTCTTTTTACTCCTATACCTGGTACTCCTGAATATCCATCAGTTTGATCACCAGCTAAGGTTTGTATTAGATGCCACTTATCACCCTCTTCAGGTGTGATTGTGAATGTTTCATCTAAATTATATAGTTGACCAGGTATTTGTCTCATATCCTTATCAGGACTAACAATAGTATTACCTGTATTTTTTGTGGCATATATTCCCATTGCATCATCAGCCTCTAATTCAGGCATGATAATGACATCATACTCAGTCTTGAGTTTGTTTATAACACGTCTATATCCACATGGTTTTTTTCTATTTCTATGTCCTTTATATTCAGGTAAGATTTTTTTCCTGAAATTCTTAACATCAGAAAAGAATAGTATTAGATCAGAGAATGACCCAAATTTGTCTTTAATTTTAATGAGCTCTCGTATTGTTGCAGTGTATGCATCATTGAAATTGCTAGTAACAAGGATAGTGTCGTCACTCCAATCAATTTCAGTTTCGGCTGCAGCACACGATTTATATACAATAAAATCTGCATCGATTAATAGTTTCATAGGTGGTTAATGGACATCTGCCCAATTTAATCCTGTCTTTGCTTCAGCAGCTACAGGGCATCTCATTTTATAATATTCTCCAGCTTGTACAGCGGTTGATTCAAGACAACCTTTCATATAACCTACTATATTTGCTGGACATTCATATTGTAATTCATCATGTACAAACGCTAATTGATGGGTATCTTTTGGTAGGTGCTTATTGGCTAGTACCATCCATCTTTTGGCGATGATCGCCGCCGATCCTTGGAGTAAGTAATTGAGGGACTTATGCCCTTTGTCAACGAGGATATGACGATTGTCGAGTCCACGGACATAACCTCTCTCACTAGCTTTACGTACCCCTTCCAGAAGTTCTTTAAGACCTGGAATGGCCTCAACATAAGCGGAACGGATTTCTGTACCTTTCTTCTGTGCTTTTGCATCGGATAATTGTTTATCATAAGAGTGTCCTATCTTGCGATCCCCAGCCCCGTAGAGGAAGGCATAAGTGACTGTTTTAACTTGCTTTCTGGAGATTCCGATTTTATCGGCGTTTGTTTGATGGATGTCTCCGTTGATGAGTATATCAGCGTACCTACCGCTGTCATAGCGTGCCAGATAGTGAGCCAACATCCTAAGCTCAATACCGCTAAGATCAGCGCCGACCATGACCATGGAAGGCGAGGCGGTAAATAATTTTCTGAATCTTTCATCTGATGGTACTTGACTTAAGTTTGGTTTACGATGAGCACATCTAAATGTAGATGTAGCTACTGAACAATGATGATGAATTCTGCTACACGTCGTAACAAGCTTCTGCCATGCGTTCACGCCTTCTGATATCATCCCTAACTTTTTCGTCAGATCCAGAAGTTTCAAAAAATGAAGAGCTATATCCGTCCCAATATCCTTGAGGACTATTTCGTCTATTACGGGCTTCCCTGTCAAGGTCGTTGATGAGGGAGTCCAGCCATAGTGTGTTTGTAGTATCCATGCAATATGATCTCTAGAGGTAGGATTTAGATCTTTTAATTTAGTGAAAGTACATCCTTCAACATATCCTTTTGTTCGGTTATTTCGTTTAGGAGTAAATTCTGGTCCTGCAACGTAAGGATGCCTGTCTCGTAATAATTTACAAGTTTGTTCATACTCTCCACGGAGAGAAGACTCAAGTTCCCGTGCAGCGCTTTCATTAAAGTACCATCCATGGATTTCTTGTTCAGTAAGTATTTTTGCTACCTGATGTTCTAACGTAATCCAGTCAGGTATGGGTGAAAGTGGTCGCATAATTTTGTAGTGACAACGACATCTTGTTCACAATATTCTTGCATTTCTGGAGACCAATCAGACCAGTCGGTAGTCTTACCAAACTCTCCTTTATGTTCTCCTAAACGATAGCCGTAAGCCTCAAGAGAATGTGAACCATATAATTTAGTAGGCATATCTTTCCATTTATTCTTATTATCTATATCATATAAGTCAGGATGATATAAACGAGATAACAAAAGAGTATCGATAATAACAGGAGGATACTCGAAATAAGGGTATAACCGTTTGATAAGAGGAAGGTCAAACCCAATAATGTTATGACCAATAACGCTCTCAGCCATGGAGATCCAGGATATGGCGGTGGTAATGCTGTACCCACTCCCGCCAGCCATCGGTAAATCTTTTGGATTCTTTGCATAGGGCTGGTCATTGAACGATTCAATTCGATTCTCCTTGACCCAGTATAACGATACACAGTGTATTCTGGTGGCATTTCTTAATAATCCGTTAGTTTCAGTGTCAATTACTAGTGTCCCTATGCCATCTGTAGGTTTTGTCAACGAATCTAGCACGTTTAACGGCCTCTTTACTAGGTGGTTTAGGTTTAATTAATTCAGCTGGTTTATCTCCTTCATTGAATTTATACCATGGGTGTTCATATACTTCATATATATCAGGTTTAGAAATCAGTGGTCGTGTTGAATTTGGGTTCAGCTTCATGTTCAATAAATCTACAGGTTGATAAATCGTAGTCTAGTTCACATGCGGGTCCAACTTCGCCTGAATAGCGATTCTTAAGCACTCTAACAGTCGTAGAGCTTCCAACGCCATCGGTCTGCTGATCTCTTTCGAGGGCAACGACAGTATCTGATATTTGAGCAATGGAATGAGATCCTCTAAGTGAGGACAAACTAACTCTTCCTCCTTCCTCATGACTGTGCTTGTCATTTGATGTTCTCCGCAAGTGCGATACTAAAAATAAGGTTATTCCAGTTCTTTCAACTAGACTTCGTAAACGTGTCATGGTTGTATCTATCATACGCCTCTCATCACCATCTAAGCCACTAAGTAGTATGCTTAAGTGATCGAGGAATATAATACGACACTCCAATCCGGTCGCCATATATTCGATTCTATTATAGACCAAATCTGGTTCGAAAGAACCAAAGCCATCAAAAAGATAGAGATGCCAATTGGCAATTGTGGATTCAAAAGCAGATTTGAGTTCTTCTTCACTATGTTCTCCTAGATTTAAATTCTTTCCAACAGCTGTGGACATCAATCCAAGTGCTGTTCTTCTATTACTTGCTTCAAGCTCCAACATCCCAACATGTTCGCCTTTATTGAGTAGGTCAGTTGCAATGTGACGGATGATTGAGGTTTTTCCGGCTCCAGAGCCAGCAGAAAATGTAACAAGTTCTCCGAACCTGATCCCGTGTAGTTTCTCGTTAAGTCCTCGGAAGGGATACTCATGATCGAATGGTTTTTGTGGTGTAGTTACTAATTTTAGTAGCGTCTTTCCATCAATAATACCATCAGGTCTAAACGGTTTAGCTTGCCATATAGCCTTTCGTATCGCCTCAGCATCGTCAGCTTGTAACGCCTCTGAGGGGTCATTGTAAGCCTGGAGGCAAGCGATCTTGACCTTGCCAGGTGGTAAGACGCTTGCCGCTTCCTCCGCTGCCTTACGGCCTGGAGTGTCGGCATCGAAGAATAGTACGATCTCCTCATAACCCTGGAATAGTGGTACTTGTTTTTGAATGTCTTTTTTAGCTGATGCAGCTCCATGAGGTAATGAGACCATTGGCCAACCTGGCATTGCCTCATAACATGATGCTGAATCTAATTCACCTTCAGTAACAACAATGCGTTTACCAGTACTAGGAAACAAATGCTGACCGAATAAAGTATCAGTGGAAACTCCTTCATAAGTGAAAATTTTCTTTTTTGTTTTTATTTTAACTCCAGCGAGGACTCCGCTTTCTGTAAAGTATGGAAAGCGTAAAGTATCTCCGTCTCTGTAAATCCTGAAGAATTTGCAAGTTTTCTCAGAAATTCCTCGTCTTCGTAGAGCTTGTGCTTCTCCTCTGAGTTCAACATATTTAGACATTGGTGATTGTGAATAAAGATTTATACCTTCTGCAGGTGTGTAAGTACGACATGAGTAACAAAAGCGTGAGCCATTAGAATACAAACTATTCGCATCTGATGACCCACAATTATTGCAGGGTTCATGTCTTACAAATTCCCCTTGCTCTAACATTATATCAACCAATCAAGTGGAATATCGTGGAATGATGTCCATGGTATATCATGTTTCTCACACCACTGAGCATAAGTCGTCTTAGATTTCTTAGATATTGTATTATAAGGTGATTGAAAGACCATCCTTAAATCTAAGTATGGGTTATCTTTTTTAACTGCGAGGATCTTACGTCTATCTTTTGCATCCCAGTATCCTTTTGCCTCCAAGTGGACATGGTTAGGGAGAACAAAATCGGGAACATAATAATGATCGATAGTATAAGAGACTTTTGTAGACTCGTAATCATATGATACTCCTAGTTCTTTTAAAAGATCAGCTACCCTTTCTTCTAATTTCGACCTAAATTTAATAGGTTTATTTTGTTTATCTTTTAATTTAGCATAAGCTTTCTTAGCCCATGCAAGAGATTCTTCTTCAGAAGTCTTCTTCTTCTTTTTCATTTGGTGGATCAGCTATATCAGTTGTGAATCCTTTTGTTTTACCAAATAGATCAGCAACCTCAGTTTCGTTAAGGTCTCCTGCATCAACACCAGCCATATCTTTATTTAACTCGACAACTTGTATACCAACCAACTTAAGAGAACTACCATAGGTAATCCCATCCCGTAGGATATAAGGTTTTTGGTAGAAACCAAGTTTAACAGTAGATCCGCCATATAAAGGTATCTTGGTATCAGTTACAGGTGTACCTTCTGTATCAACTACAGGAGGTTTTCTATCTTCTCCCCATGAGAATTTTAATTTATACTTCCCTTCAGCTACCTCTTCCCAAGGTGTTGGTTTACATGTAGCTCTCTTAGGGTTTTTGAGCTTGGATTCTGCCCATTTTAGGACATCACTCCTCTCTGTTTCTAGCTTGTCAACCATTTCAGGGCCAACCACAGCCGATAAAGAATAACCAAACTTACCAGGTTCTAGTATAGCTTGATAACCCTCTAATTTAACATTATCAGTTACATGTACATTTTTATTCGACATTATCATTAACCCCATCTAATGCGTCTAGGTCTTTACCAGCCTTAGCAGGTGATAAGGCTTTTAATTCAGCCTCTACCTGTAGTCTAGTCTTAGCTAGCTCATCAATACGGTTATCGATAACTGATAATTGCTTCTCGTACTCTTCTCTACGAGCTTGATCTAATGATTCTTGAGTAACTACTACTACTCTAGTAGGAGCAAAGAAGCTATCAAGAATTGATGGATAATTGTAAACGTTTGAGTAACGCATGTTTAACAAAAAAAGTATGTTGAGTCAATCACGGTTTCCGGTTTAAGGTCACCAATGATCGGTGGGTCAGTTTCCGCACCAATTTGATGTGCGAAATCAGTTAAGTAATCACGTTCAGCAAATAAATGCATGTACGTTTCCCTAATTATAGCTGATAATTCGTCCATGTCAATTGATCGACACAAAACGCTATCATGTATCAAAGCTATAGGGTTATTAAATCTTATAGCTCCAAGATGTAGCAAGCTAGCATCTAATGAATGTATAAGATTAGGTGCAGTTGCAGCCTTGTGTCTAGTAATGTCTACCTTATTTTCTTCTTCAGTAGCAACTGATAAAACACAACGGCCTAACAACTGTAAGTCAAACCTTTCAGTTTTCTTTTTCATTATCCGTTGTTTAACTACAAAACCAGATGGTGTAACCCATTCTAATTCAGTTAAACCACGTTTAATAGCTTTAGAGACCTCTTCTTCTATCCATTTCATGACAGACATAGGGCCAGGGACAACATTATGCATGGCATCCCTGACCGCCTGTACGGTAACGGTTAGATCTTCCTTGTCGATCTCTATTCCTTTTTCTTTTAAAGCATCACGAATGTACGATCTATTAGAGAAAGGTTTAGCATTGTAGGGTATAGTCATGACTGTTCTTTTAACAATCTTCCTATCCATTACTTGTTGTATGTGAATAGGACAATAGGGTTTGGCTACATCCGCTACAATCTTATATGCGTCTTGTGGCCTATCAGCAGGTAACACATTGACGAGTTGTGCTGTCTTTTTATCTCTCGCTAAACCTGCGAGGATCTGAAGGCCGCTACATGTAGCGTCTGTTGCTACAGGTAGACCAGTAGTTTGTTTATCTTTAGCAATAACTACATGGTAATATTCATCACATGCCGCTAGAAATTGCCAAGGCTCATCCGCTGCCTCCCAGTCACCAAGATTATCTATAGGATCTTTAGCTACTCTGGTAATCAACGGTCTGTTATCGTCAGTCCATTCCAATCTCTCAGTCATTGTACTCTTATCCAATCCATAAGTAGTAGCAACTTGAAATGCTAACCAAATCTTACCTCTTTCAGTAATATACGCTTCATCAGCGAAGATTAAGAGTGATTTCCCAAAATCTGTATCCTGTGGAGTAAGAAATGCGGGTATAGGATAAGCACGACCTCGATAATCAAAAGACCAAGGTATATAAAACCTCTCACGATCTTTAAACCTCCTTATAGCTTCCATAGTCATACGTGTTCTGCATGACTTCTTGAACTCAGCGGCTCTTCTATTCATTACTTCAGCAGCTTCACGACGGTATGCTTTACGGGCATCCTTGTTATCTGCTATATCAGGTGGTTTTGGTGGTAGATCATAATGAATAATTGGGAGAAACTTACCCATACTAATACCCCTTTCCTCTAAGGTCTCAGCAACCGTGAT
>VTLG01010721.1_pt1 | contig 13595 bp, 11 predicted proteins | sample 4694571 | NCBI WGS metagenome assembly VTLG01 (sample SAMN12604809, study PRJNA352737) | marine metagenome | biome: ENVO:00000447; feature: ENVO:00000209|ENVO:00000569|ENVO:01000036; material: ENVO:00002151; isolation source: viral sequences binned using virsorter ...
CAAAGACTACTACAATAATTGAGAACAAAACAACAGGTGATCTTTTAGATAGTAGTACAGGAGTCGTAGCCACAAGGTACGAGGGTGATATGGATCAGGATTGGGGTGGGCTTGGTCCAGCAAGTATGCCAAACTGTAATGCACATTTTGGTACAGGAACATGTGGTAAGGGTACATCGTCATCCTTAACTACATTTGATCAGTATGTAGATATAAGTGAGTTTCACATATCAGATGGTGGTGCTCTAGAATGGGAACTTCAGATGTACCATTCACAGAATAACACAACAGGATATTTTGAAACCAAAGGATACAACGACAATGTATTACAATGGGAATCTGGACAGATAAATTTAGAGAACACAGGAAGTCCAGAAACATTTACAGGAACACAAAACTTTACAGGAGACTTAGATAGAGTTTTTATAAGAGTAGGTGGTAAGAATAATTACTTTTTTGACAATGTAGCCTACACTGTAAATTATAATGTAATAACAACTACTGTAGAGACATGGGTAGAAATAGTACAGCCTATGCAAATGAATGAGTCTCTAACATTAGAAATGATAGAAACATATGAGATAGCATCTCCAGAACAGCAACAAGAGATGGATAACATGATGCAAGATATGGACATGGTAGTTCATATTGATTTAGGAACTGCAGAGTTTGGTCCTGATATGCAAATAGATGACATGCCAATGGATATGCCACAAGATGCTATGACAAATATGGATACGATGTTTCAAGATATGGATGTAGGTAACATGTCTTTTGATGAGGTAATGCAAGAAGTTGAGGTAGCAGTAGCTGAAATAGAAAACATAGGCATGGAAGTAGAAACTATAGAAATAAAAATGCCTGAGACAAAAGAGATAATAGAAGTAGAAGTACAGCCTGAGCCAATAGAAGATATGCCAGCACCATCAATGGAAGTAAATAAACCACAAGAGCCTATGGAAGAGCAGCCTAAAGAAGAAGTAGAAGTAGTAGAGACTGTAGTAAACGAACCTAAAGCTCAAGAAGAACAACCTAAAGAAGAAGTTAAAGAAGAGACTGTACAGGAAGAAGCACCGAAAGAAGAAGTTGCTAAAGAAGAACCTAAAGAAGAAGCTCCTGTAGAAAAAGTAGAAAAGGCAGAAGAACAACCTAAAGAAGTAGCAGAGAACAAACCTACTAAAGAACAAGTAAGTAAACAAGAGAAAGCAAAAAGGATAATGATAGCAATGACAAGTGCTTATGATCCTGTAGCACAAATGACAACCCTTGCTCTTGTAAATGCATTAGGTCCAGATATTTCTAGCTACAGTAATCAAGTTCCTGTTGTACAGCCATCATGGTATGAGACAAAAGATATATACCAAAACACTGTACTACCAGATCCTTTAGGAAGTTACATATCAGTTAGCTCAAGTTTACAAATGGAAAAGATGGTAAGTCAACAGTATGAGTAGTGAAGTAGAATTTGCAGGAGTTAAGTTTAAAGGAGGCAAGCTTGTTGCCATACTTACAGCATTGAGTACACTTGGTGGAGGAATCTGGGGAGGATTTGAAGTATATGGTCGTTGGCAAGCAATGGAAGCTCAGATAGCTGCATATGTAGAGCCTGACCTAAGTGGATTTAACAGAGAGATTGGTGTTATCAACGAAACTATAACAGGATTAGAAAAAAGAGTAGAGACAGAACTATTAACATTAAAAGAGTTGTTGACATCTGCACAAGATTCTGCTAGAACTATTAAAACAGATTTAAAAGCTGACATGTATGGTTTACAAGATTCTATGGATACTATCGTAGAAGATAACAGAGAGCTAAACCGAAACGTATATTCCAAAATAGAAGAAGTTAAAATAGGTATGCAAGTTGTTGTTACTGATGCAAGAAACAATCTTAACAGTTTGATACAACATGCTTCTGATAGATTTGATGCAAAACGTACAGCTATAGAAGAAGGTGCACAAAGAAGACAGGATTTTTTAACAGACGAAATGAAAAATTTAGAAGAACGATTTGGTACAAAATTACAAAGAGCTTTATCAAACCCATTATCAGGACAGTAATATGAGTGAAGAAAAAAAAGAACGAAAATGTGAAGACTGCACTTGTGAAGATTGCCAGTGTACAGCAGAAAACGAATGTGAGAATTGTGAATGCATGAATACAAATGCAGTTTAGTTAAAATAGTAGACGGAGATACAATAGATGTATGCATTGATCTTGGCTTTAAAGTTACACTATCAAACGAAAGGGTACGGTTACAAGGAATTAACACACCAGAGTCACGTACAAAGAATAAGGAAGAAAAAGTTCTTGGATTGGCTGCAAAAGCTAGGCTTAAAGAACTTCTTCCAAAAAATTTTATAGTAAAAACATATAAGGATGAGAAGGGTAAATTTGGAAGAGTGCTCGGAATACCTTTTGTAGATGGTGTAGATATATGCCAACAACTTATAGATGAAGGCCATGCTAGAGAATATTATGGAGGATCAAAGAAACCATGGGTGTAGAAAATAAAAGTAGAACATCTTCTACAATTCCATTTGGTTATAAGTTGTCTGAAGATGAAAAAACATACGAACCTGTACAGGAAGAATTAGAATTGTTAGATAAAGCCTTTGAATATGTACGAACTGTAGGTCCAGCTAAAGCATCTCGATGGTTATCTACAGCTTCTGGAAGAAAAATATCTAATCCGGGATTGACAAAACGTATGAACAGAGGATTATACCTATAGAAGACAAAAAGAAAAAACGAGGTAGGCCACCAAAGAAAGAGGGAGAGCCAAAAACTCCTTATAATTGGTCTTCTCGTATGAGAGCCAAACTTGCTACTCAAAAAAAGCTTTCTGCTAAGAAAATACAAGCTGATAAGCTAACAAAGCAGGCTAAAAAAGCTAGAGCAGCATCAAAAAAGGCTCAGGAGGCATCTAAAAAGGTAGATGATGCATTAAAAGGTAGAGGAAAGTCCGTTGTCACTACAGATGATCTAAAACACGTACCTAAAACACTAAGAGATCACCTGAAAGACCATGACGTTGTATTTAGACCGAATGAAGGGCCTCAAACTACCTTTTTAGAGTCTCCAGAAAGAGACATACTATACGGTGGAGCAGCAGGTGGAGGTAAATCATATGCACTTTTAGCCGATGTACTAAGAGATGCATCTAATCCTAACCATAGAGGGTTGTTGTTAAGAAGAACACTAGCTGAATTAACAGAGTTAATAGATAAAAGCAGACAAGTATATACAAAAGCATTCCCCGGTGCAGTATTTAAGCAAGCTAAGTCAACATGGGAGTTTCCATCTGGGGCTAAAATATGGTTTTCTTATGTAGATGATGATAGAGATGTAACAAGATACCAAGGACAAGCTTTTAATTGGATAGGAATAGACGAAATAACACAGTATCCTACTCCATACACATGGAATTACTTACGATCTAGACTTAGAACAACAGATCCAGCACTTGGTATGTACATGCGTTGCACAGCAAACCCCGGAGGTGTAGGTGGTTGGTGGGTAAAGAAGATGTATTTAGATCATGCACCACCCGGAGACCCTTTTTGGGCTAGAGATTTTGATAATGGAGAGATATTAAAGTATCCTCCTAGACATACGAAAGCAGGGGAGCCTTTGTTCCTAAGAAAATTTGTTCCTGCAAGATTAACAGACAATCCATACCTGTTTGATGATGGTCAATACGAAGCAATGTTGATGTCATTGCCTGAAGTAGAAAGAAAAAGACTACTTGATGGAGATTGGGATGTAGCCGAAGGTGCAGCCTTTACAGAGTTTAGTAAAAGTATGCATGTTTCTGAGCCATTTGACATTCCAGAGGGTTGGGCAAGAGTAAGATCAGGTGACTATGGCTATAGCAGCCCTTCTTGTATACTTTGGGGTGCAATTGACTGGGATAATAATCTTTGGGTGTATAGAGAACTATATGTTAAAGGATTTACCGGTGAAAGGCTTGGAGATACAATAGCTATGATAGAAAAAGATGATCCACCTATGCAATTAGCTGTTTTAGATGCAAGTTGTTGGAATAGAACAGGTTTAGGACCTAGTATAGCAGAAACAATGATAAAGAGAGGTGTAAGATGGATACCGTCAGACAGAAATCGTATGGCAGGAAAGATAGAAGTACACAGAAGGTTAGCTTGTGATGACTACGGAAATCCTCGTGTTCGTGTTTTTTCCACTTGCAATAATCTTATCAGAACTTTGCCCACGTTGCCTCTGTCTAAGACTAATCCTGAAGACGTTGATACAAAAGCTGATGACCATGCGTATGATGCACTAAGATATATGGTAATGAGTAGAACTTTAGTAAATGCACACAACACACATAGAATGACAAGACAAACACAAAAATATGAACCACAAGATCAAGTATTTGGATATTAGAATATGAATGTAACAGAATCTTTAATAGAAGGTATGTTAAAACGAGGTGTTCAAGAGGGTATAGACACTAGTCGTTTTATAAGCTATTTAAAACCGGGTCAAATTATTCCTATTAGTAAAGGAGGTTTTAATGAAGCAGCTGTAACTGCTGCCGGTAATATAATAGAAGATTGGAATAAAATTACATTAAAAGGATATGACGTACCTGTATCTCAAATGCCTTTTAATGAATTTGCAAAACCAAATAATATTGAAAATTTAATAGTTAATCATGAATGGAGAGCTAAAGGGCAAATATCTAGATATATAGATCCTATGTTTGAAAGAGCTGGCCAAGATAAAGTTTTTAGAGATGCTAAAAAAATAGCACAAAAGTATGGTCAAAAAGGTGTTGGAACTTCTCAAGCAAGGACAACAAAAGATATTCCTCCACACGTATATAAAATTATAAAAGATATAGAACAAACAGCATTTAATAACCCTGTAGATAAACTTACAGCAGAATTTATGAATTTGACTGGGCATAGAGGTCCAGAAACATCCAGATTAAATATAGAAAATTTTATTAAAGAATTAGATACAGAAAAAGGTGGAAGCTACGGTCAAAAATGGAATTTATATGCTAAGGGTTGGGAGATGAAAGAAGGTTCTAAAAAAATAAAACATTTTACTCCTTTATCAAAAGTAATTATACACAATGCTTTATTATTAGCTGAAAAAGAAGGAAGAACATCGGGCCCTTTATTTCCTAATGCTAAAATTGTTGAAGAAACTATTGGAAATAATTTAGGTGCACGACTTGGAAAACTTTCTGGATATACTGAAGGTGTAGGTGCAAAAACTTTTGAGGCTGGTAGAACATTATATAGAAATTTAGCTAAAGCAGCTATACGATCTACAAGTGCAGTAGAAAAATATTCAGGAAAAATCTGGAATGATTGGAGGTTTGCTTTAGAAGGTGGAAAAAAATTATCAACAGATGCAGGTTATTTTGTTGTAGGAGATATAGAATCACCTATTAATGAAATAGGTCAAGTAATTGATGATCAGTATATAGCTTTAAGTGACCACAGAAGCCCAGAAGCTTGGGCAAAAAAAAATGGATATGAAGTACCTAAAGAGTTAAAGGAATATATACCAAATAAAATTAATCCAAAAAATATAGCTCCAAGAAAATATTTTTTAGGATGGATGACAGATAAACTTAAAAGTATATATCAAAGTGGGAAAGTTTTTACAAAAGATATACCTACTACCGATGCTGATAAACAACAGATATTTTTAGAGGAAACAAATCAAGCAGCTCAAACTAAAGTTATTACAGAGGAAGGCATATATGATGCCTATAAGACAGGACAAAAAAATAAAGAAGCAGCTATAGAAGACTTAATGAAAAAAGAAGGATTAGATAAAAATGCAGCTGCTAGAAAATATAATCAAATAGTAACAGGAACTGTAAAAGATAAAGTTCCTAAAAAAGGTAGAGGAATATTTGGTCAAGCATTAGATTCTATTGTAGATTCAAAAATAGGAAAAGGTGTTAAAACTGTAGCACCATTTCTACCCTACGTAGGAACAGGTTATATGGTAAGTGATGTACTGCTTAGTGGCCCTGAGTCTTTTGCAGATGTACCAGAAGATGAAAAATTTGCTATTAGAAAATTTGTAGAGGATATAGGAGGGGATGAACTTGTGCAAAAAGCTAGAGTAGTAGAAGAAGCAGTTAGCCCAGTACCTGCTACATTTTTTCAAAGAAAAGATGAAGAGGTTGTTCCGTTTGGAGAACAATTAGAAAGACTAATTCCATTTGGTGGAATTAGAGGTCGATAACAACAACTAACAAAGGAGGCAACTATGCCACAAGGAGTATCAGGAGCTTACAAATCAGGTTACATAATGGGCCAGATGAGTAAACAAGGAGCAATGAATGAAGCTAACGAAGGTTCATTACATCGTGAAGGATTAGATTCACACATAATGGGTGAAAATAGAGGTGAATTTACACAATCTGTAACATCATCTTCTGGTAAAGGTAGTGGACACACTGCACAACTAGGAATGATTATGGGTTCTTCAAAAAACACAGGCTAATATAATAATAAACAAGGTATAAAAAATGAGTGATCCTGTAGACGTTTCAGATGAACTTAATCCAAATGATGCTCCCGGTCTTGTATCTTTAATACAAGGTAGGCAAAAAGAAGCTGAAGATGGAAGAGAAGTACACGAAGAACGATGGTTAAAAGCTTATAAAAATTTTAGAGGTATCTATGATAGTACTACACAGTACACATCTACAGAAAAATCTAAGGTATTTATAAAGATAACCAAAACTAAAGTATTGGCTGCATATGGTCAAATTGTAGATATACTGTTTGCAAACAAAAAGTTTCCACTTACAGTAGAGTCTACACCTGTACCTGAAGGTATTGCAGAATTTGCACATTTACAAACACCTTTAGATCAAGCAATGCCAGAAGATCCATACGGTTATTCTGGAGATGGAAGAAATTTACCTCCCGGAGCTATGGAAGCAACTGGTGGTTTAGATTATTTAGGTGGGATAGCACCAGAATTTGAAGGTGCACCAATAGCTAAAGGCCCAGCTAAAATGGGTGAACCTCAAATATCTCCTGCTCAAGAAACAGCAAGACGTATGGAAAAAGTTATTCATGATCAATTAACAGGAACAAATGCTGTTACTACTCTTAGAAACTCTATATTTGAGTCTGTATTACTTGGTACCGGAATAGTAAAAGGACCATTTACTCATACAAAAACAGTTCATAAATGGTCAACAGTAGGAGAAACCAGAGAATATGAACCTTATTTTAGAGATATACCTAAAATAGAATCTGTATCATGTTGGGATCTATACCCTGATCCAATGGCTACAAACATGGAAGATTGTGATTATGTTATACAAAGACATAAGATGACAAGGTCTCAAGTTCGTAATCTTATGGATATGCCAATGTTTAATCCAGAAGCTATAAATGAAGTTTTATCTGGTGGTGGTAATTATAACGATAAATATTATGAAAGTGTAATACGTGATGATGATCATTTAGATAGAAGTGCAACAGAAAGATTTGAAGTACTTGAGTATTGGGGATGTGTTGATTCTTATTTTATGGAAGAAATAGGTATGGAAGCTCCTGAAAATGATAATTTATCTCAAGTACAAGTAAATGTATGGGTATGTGGTAGTCAAATATTACGAGCTGTAATTAATCCATTTACACCAATGCGTATACCTTACCAAATATTTCCATATGAAATAAGCCCATATCAAATATGGGGTATCGGTGTACCTGAAAATATGGAAGATGCACAGATGTTAATGAATGGTCATGTACGTATGGCTATAGATAACTTATCTTTAGCAGGAAACCTTGTATTCGATGTAGATGAAACATCTTTAGTACCGGGTCAAAATTATGATATATTTCCCGGTAAAGTATTTAGAAGACAATCTGGTGTTACAGGCACAGCTGTAAATGGCATAAAGTTTCCTAACACAGCAGGTGAAAACATACAGATGTACGATAAAGCAAGGCAACTTGCTGACGAAGAAACTGGTATACCCAGTATAATGCATGGGCAGACAGGTGTTACTGGCACAGGCAGAACAGCAGCAGGCTTATCTATGTTATTAGGATCAGCCGGCTTATCTATAAAGACTGTTATAAAAAATATTGATGATCATCTTTTAAAACCAATAGGAGAAGCTTTTTTTCAATGGAATATGCAGTTTAATATTGAGAATCCTGATATAGAAGGAGATCTTGAAATTAAACCTAAAGGTGTAGCTTCAGTTATGCAAAAAGAAGTACGTTCACAACGACTTACAGCATTGTTACAAACTGTTGCTAATCCTATGCTTGCTCCATTTATTAAAATACCAAACCTTATAAAAGAGTTAGCAATATCTCAAGATATAGATCCTGACAGTCTAGTTAATGATATGAATCAAGCACAGATCTATGCTGAAATGTTAAAAGGAATAATGCAAAATGTCCAACCAGAACAAGAACAACAACAACCAGAATCAGGAAGCCCTCAAAGCTCTGGCCCCAATACTGGGCAGCCAGCAGGCATGGGAACCCCTCAGCAATCTCCTCAAGGCACTCAACCTACAGACCTTACAGGGTCTGGTAACGGCACAATCGGAGTTGGAGGTGTACCGGCTGCAGGGGAAAGCCAGTTTGCTGGCAATGCTCCTCAACTTGAGGAATAACTACGAAGAAATGAAAAAGGAAACAGCTAAAAAATAATGGCTAAAACGGTAGAAAATGATTTTTATTTTGATACAAATGTATCTAATATAGCCAATCCTAAAATAGGAGTTGCACCAAGTCCGTTTGATACAGCTTTTGAACAAGGTTTGTATGAAGCAGATTTGACTAAACCGGAAGGGTATGAAACTCCTGAAATAAAAGAGGCTACAAAACCTATTGATGTTGCAGGTGGGTCTAAAGCATTAGAGGGATCTGTTGATCAAAATGTTTTATTATTTTCTGAAGAAGAAAAAGAAAAAGAACGTAAAAAATTAGGTATTGCAGGTGATCCTTTTGATATACAAACAGGTTTAGCTACAAGAGCAGGAATGTCATCAGATGTAGTTGATTTAAGTGCTATTACAGGAGAACGTAGATTATCACAATCCGGAGGAATTGGAGTTTTAGAAGATGATCCAATAACTCCTGCTAGAGAAGATTTAGGACAAACAGAAGCAGAAGATTTATTTGAACCTGCAGGAGATACTGTTCCTCAAATAGGACTTAAAGAATTAGACCAAGGTTATGATATTGGTAAAAAGGTATATGACCAATTTACTTTTGAATCTCCTACATATTCTGGAAGTGAAGCTGTTACTACATCACCGAGTGCAGCAGGACAATATTTAGGAGCAGGTGTAAATTTAGCTAAATATACTGAGTCTTTTAGAACAGGTTTAGGAACAGCAGCAACTCAAGGTAGTATAGGATTAAGTTCAGCTCCACCAGCTTCATTAGCAGGGCAGGGTACAGGAGTTACAACTGCTGCTCCTACTGGATCGGCTATTCCATCATGGGGCAGTGCTCTAAAAACTGGAACAACTTTATTACAGATATACAGTATAAAACAAGCTTTTGATTCTGGCACAGCTGAAGGAAAAGTTTCAGGAAGTTTACAAGCAGCAGCATTAATAAATCCTACACTAGCTCCTTTTGTAGCAGCTTATGAAGGCATAAAACTACTAACAGGTTGGGGTGGAATTGGAAAGTGGTTTAGAGGTGGTGGTTATAAACATCCTATGGGTGGTGTAGAGTTTAGACTTACTTCACAAGCTATTATGGATAAAAATAAAACAGAAACAAATAAAACAGGAATGCCTAGTGATTCAGATCAAACTGCATGGTTGAATGCTGGTAATCCCTTATTTGATGAAGCAGCAGAAAATGATACTTTACGTTTAACAGCACCATACTCTTGGGGATATAATGGATTCCCTCATCCTGAAGTAAAAAAACAAGCAGAAAAACAAATAGACTATTTATATAGTTTTGCTGATAGATATGGATTAGATGTAAACGAACAAACATTTATAAAAGCTGCTACAGGATCAGGTGGTTTTCAAAAACACAAACCAAGTGGTGATAGAGGTGTAAGTGTGTTAGAAAGAATAGACAGCATTGGTAATGGATCAGAAACAGCTAATCAGTGGCTAAGAGAAGTATTTGAGTATGAAGGGCCTAATGGAGAAAAGATTGTATCTGGAACACCTAGATCACAAAACATAAATCAACAATCAGGATTATATGACGGTTTTACAACTCAGGAAGATTTTGAAGCAGATGTTGAAAAATTTAGTCAAGAATTTTATTCGTAATGGAATATTAATAGGAATATTATTTATGAGACAAGAACCTAATATGAAAGTTGCAGAAGGTGCAGGATTAACTATGGATAATATTGACTTTGAGTTTATGACAAGAGGTGATCCAATAGTCCAAGCTAAAGATACGGCAGGTCGTTTTCAACAAAATCTAACTCCAGAAGAAATAAATGAAATGGCAGAACTTGCTCCCTATGCTGAAAAGTTTATGATTTTGACTATAAAGGGTGAAACTGGAAAAATGCCTTCTCAAGAAGACGTAGATCAACTTTTACAGCAAACTACTCAAGAAATGGGCTCTACAAATGAGCAAGGAATGGCTATTGAGCAAGGCTCTGGTGCTATGGTACCCCAAGATATGCAAACTAAACGTAAGGTACCTTCTAGGCCCGTAGAAGACAAAATGCTTGAAAATGCTGTTCCTCCGACAGATAATGCTGCTCCAATAGACAGAATGATGAGTGGAGGAGGAAAAGTAGTAGATATATCTGACATTTTAGAAGGAGATAAACCTGATTGGTTAATAAGAGCATTAGATCCATCTACAGAGATGACAAAAAATAATGAAAGTATTAGAAGTTTGACAGGCTCTATGGATGGAAGACAAATATTAATACCATCTATTAGAATGGTAGATGGAGAATTAGTAAGATATAAACCAGAAGAAGCTTTTAGAATAGCTAGAGAAAAACAAGACTATTTAGTTATTCCAGCAAAGTCAGATGAGGAGGCTGAAGCTTATAGCAAAGAACTATCAAACGAAATAAGTAGAAGACGAGGAATGCAAATGGGAGGAGTAGCAGCTGGCCCAATAGGTGTTGTAGATAAACCCGGTGCTGATAACTCTGGTGTAGCTGATGATGTACCAGCTGAAAGTGATGGATTTATAATAAATGCTGCAGCTGTACGACATGCAGGATTACGAGACATAAACGACATGATACAAGATGCAAAAAAATATGCAGAAAAACAAGGTATGAAATTAAACTTTGGCAAAACTCCTACAGATGCTGAACAAATACTTGTATCAAACGGTGAAGTAGTTATTCCTGATGTGATAGCAAATATAATAGGATATGATAGATTAGAAAAAATAAATAACCGAGGCAAAAAAGAAACAGAAGAAATGATAGCAAATCAAGAACAACAGCAGCAAACACAACCTGTTATGCAAGTAGCTAAAGGAGGAGGAATATTTCCTGCTGAAGATGCTTTAATAGAATCTCAAATGGAAGATTTTGGAGGAATATCTCCTAGAATAGAAATGTTAGATTCTGATGATGTTTATGGATATAGTTTTGATACAATGTACGATGCAATAGCTGAATTTGAATGGAGAGGGCAAAAACCACAGTTTGGTTTTGTAGCAGTAAAAAGAACTGATAAAGTACCTTCATCTGCATTTGGACCTGCACAGATAGTAGGAGATACTACAAAAGATATAATTAATAATCCTACAAAATACAATTTAAATGATAAAGATATAGAATTTGCAAATAAATTACAAGCAGCTCAAACTTTATTTATCAACCTTTCTAATGGGTATAAAAAAAGAGGTACTTTTGAAGGTAGAAGAGCAGGTAATACAAAGTTTGGTAAAGTAGCTTTACAAACATTAGGTATAGATTTAAACAAATTTGACAGCCTTGTAAAAGATGGTTACTTCCTACCTAGTAATCAAAAAAATTCAAAAGGATTACCTGAAGAAATATTTGGATCAAGCTATGAACAAAATTATAAAAATTTATTTCAAGCAGTAGTAAAATCAAAATTAAATAGATCAGACGTAACAGATTTAAATAGTTTTTTAGAAAAATATCATGGCTCCACAACTGATGTTAAAAGTAATACATTTTATAGAGATGGAGTTTTAAAAATTTTAGGCAAATAAGTCTAAAAAAATTCCAGCCACCTAGACTGCCATCTAGCACTGGATAAATCAGCCAATAACGGCCACCCTCAGTTTTGAGGCACCCTATAAGGAGGAATAATAACATGGCAAAAAAGAAAACTAACATGCACAACAAAGCTAGTGTACTTGAAGATGATCCAAGAGCAAATATGTATCAAGGAAAAGATAGAGTACTTACAGCTGAAGAGGAAGTAACTGAAACTGAGGACACATCTGTCGAGGCCACGATGGAAGCCACTCCAGAGGTAAAAAGTTTTATGGACTCAAAAGACTCAAACCAAGAATCAAAAGAAGGGATTATGGGAGGAGATACAGAAGTACAGTATAAGAAAAGATATGATGATCTTAAAACATATTATGATAAGAAACTATCTGAATGGAAACAAGAGAAAGAAAGCTTAACAGCACAAGCTAAAGTTGCTGAAAAACAATCTACTCAATATGCTCCACCAAAGACAGATGAAGATCTAGATCAGTTTAAAGATAAATATCCAGATGTATACCAAGTAGTTGAAACTATCTCTCACAAGATGGCAAGTAAACAGGTAGAAGATTTACAGGCTGAAATAGGTCGGTTATCTGAACGTGAACAAAAGTTAAAAGTTCAATCTGCTTACAAACAGCTGTTACATACACACCCTGACTTTGAGGATATTAAAGGCTCTCCGGAGTTTTTAACATGGCTTGAACAACAGCCCAAAAGCATTTCTGAAGGTATTACTAAAAACAATACTGATCCTGTTTGGGCAAGTAGGACTGTTGATTTATACAAAGTGGATGTTGGAATAGACAGGAAACGGAAACCTACCAAATCTAAAGATGCTGCCAAAGCAGTTACTAAGGCCACAGGTCGAGATGTAAATGTTGGGCAGAATGATAAGACTTGGACAGTTTCTGAGATTCAAAAACTTAAACCATGGGAGTTTGAGAAGTATGAATCTGAAATTGATCAGGCCATGAGGTCTGGTCGTGTTATTAATGAATAAATAAGGGACAATAAATATGGCTACAATGGGATCGGCAGCCGGTTATCAGAATTTACCTTCAGGTAATTGGGCACCAGCTATTTACAGTCAAAAAGTTCTTAAATATTTCCGTAGGGCATCAGTGGCTGAAGCAATTACAAATACTGATTACACCGGAGAGATTGAGAATTTTGGTGATACTGTAAACATTCTAAAAGAACCAACAGTTACTGTAGCTTCTTATGGTCGTGGACAAACAATAAATACACAAACACTTGCTGATGATCAAATTCAATTAACAGTTGATCAAGGCAATTATTTTGCATTTAAAGTTGACGACATAGAAGAAAGACAAGCTCATGTAAACTGGGAAGCTCTTGCAACATCTTCAGGTGCTTATGCTCTGAAGAAATCTTACGACTACAACGT
>VTLG01015282.1_pt1 | contig 13594 bp, 38 predicted proteins | sample 4694571 | NCBI WGS metagenome assembly VTLG01 (sample SAMN12604809, study PRJNA352737) | marine metagenome | biome: ENVO:00000447; feature: ENVO:00000209|ENVO:00000569|ENVO:01000036; material: ENVO:00002151; isolation source: viral sequences binned using virsorter ...
CTCTATGTCTTTAAATAAAGTTAATATCGAATTTTTAAGAAAACAAATGGACAAAGTATTGATGGATATTGAAAAGCTTAAGGATGCTAACAGAGAAATACACTATAAGAATGGGACACAGTAATGAATCACGCAATGAGTTTATTAGTAGCAATAGTTTTAGCATTAGGAGCATGGTCATTGTCTAGAACATTTACTATCTCTACTGATTTAGTTGTAAGTCAAGAAAAAGTAAATAAACTAGAACGACAAGTAGATAAACTTATGACACAAATGGAAGATGTTAAGGACAAAGAAAAAGAAATTATGGATCAACACATGGACATATTTAAATTATTACAACAAGGCAAAACCGTACCGAAGGGATACCAATATTAATGATTGAAACTGTAATAGGACTTTTAATGTTTATTAACGGAGAGATTAAGGAACACCGTATTCAGCCAAATATGGCTACATGCCTTCGTGGAAAACGTGAAGCTGAAAGAGAATACAACCCAAGCGTGAGTTATAAATGTATTAAAGCAAAAGCTGAAACAGAAATATACATGGGTCAGAAAAGTATCAAAAAAATCATATTGGAGTAGTATGGAATTATGGCTAAAGCAGAATACCAGGAAATTATTAATGAGTACAAAGAGCAAGTTCGTGTACTTAAAGAACAAAATAATGAATTAACTGATGCCTGTAAGGCTAAAGATTCAGCCTTGAAAAGGGCGCTACAAAAGTTAGAATACACTACGGAGGATTTAGATAAATTACAAGAACAGAAAAAAGATGAAACTCAGTAATAATTTTAGTTTAAACGAACTTACACGCAGTCAAACAGCTGAAAGGAAGGGCATTGATAATACCCCTAGTGCTGAGCACCAGGAAAACCTGAAATCGCTCTGTACGCACGTCCTACAGCGTGTTAGAGACCATTTCGGTAAGGTAGTGACCGTTTCTAGCGGATATCGCTCTCCAGAATTGTGCATTGCCATAGGCAGCAAAACCACGTCGCAACATGCAAAAGGCCAGGCGGCGGACTTCGAAATTTTTGGAGTATCTAATAAAGAACTAGCTGATTGGATTCACAACAACATAAATTACGATCAACTCATACTCGAATTCTGGTCTCCAGAAGATCCAAATAAAGGCTGGATACACTGCTCCTATTCAAGAGAAAACAACCGAAAACAGTACTTACGAGCTTATAAAAACGAAGGTAAGACTAAGTATGAACCAATTGTATTATGAGTTTTAGTGTTATTACAGAAATTGTAACCGGAGACTGCCCAGCATGCCATCAGTCTTCTTTATTAGTAAATGTGGGCTATACTTCATATCGATGTATTCAATGTGGAGATGTATTAGAACAAAAAGTTAATGGTGTTATTAAATATATTAAAGCCGACAAAAATACTAAATTTGATGTAAGATCAAATCTCGATGGCTAAAAAACGAAAGTCGATGTTTGGTGTTAATACCTACATCAAAAAAACTAAAAAAAAGTTAAAACGTCACAAAAAGCGCCTAAATAAGGCAGAGAAACGAAACTATAAGAAATCAAGGGGCCAGGGCCGTAGAAAACGTGTTATTTAACGTTTTAGTATTTCTACTCTGGGTTGATGTTATTTTATTTTTAATTCTTGCAATTGGAACCTTGACAATACTCCTACAATAACTTATATAGATATTAAGACTGTTGGACCGTAGGTCTTTATTGAACCGAAAGCCAACAGTCTAAATGATCAGGCGACCGGGAAAGGCCTCGAACAAGAGGTTTAACTTGTTCGATAGCAAAGTACCTGTCCTCATGACAGCTCCGATAACAAGGAGTGCCGAGTTGGTAAGGCGAAGAGGACTTGAACCTGACTGCATAAGGTGTATCGCAACCAATGTTACCTTATGCAGGATGAACAAAAAAAGAAAGGAAAGATGGCTATATACGCAGATTGTGAAAGTAAAAGAAGAGCTCGACTCAAATGGAGAAAGAGCAGAAAAGGACAGTGGTGGGACTATAAGTATAGTCAACGTCCCGAAGTTAAAGCAAGACGTCACGAAGAATATATAAAAAGGAAAATAAGAGAAAATGAAGTTCAAGTATAAAGTAACAGATAACGAAGGAAAAGTTTCTGATATGGAAGCAATGAGCTTTAAAAAACTTAGAAGAAAACTGGACCATAGACAAAATTATGTTGTGGAATATGTTAATAAAAAAGGAAATCCTCAGCATAAAGTGAATGTGAAAGGAATTGAGCCTAAATAATGAAAAGACATTTTACGCCGAATGTGTATAATCAATGGCTAAAATTATTTAGAAAACACCTGGAAGAGACACATGAAAAAGAGAGAAAAAGGAAGAAAGTGGGACGGAAGATCAAGAATATCAACAAACCAGTACAAAAAGAACTGGAATGATATTTTTGGAGAGAAGAACGTGGTTAGAACAGAGGCTAGTTTTGTAAGCAGGGACTATGAAGAAACTGTTCACAAACCAGAAACAGACGGAGAGAGCGATAAGAGCAGCAGTTGAACAATATAAGAAATGGAGAAAAAATGAAGAAAGAAAAGCAAATAGAAGTTCTAAAAGAAACCATAAAGTGGTTCAAAAAACAAATCAAACCTCGTGACTGTGGTTGGATGCATACAACCGTCGATGGTTTAAAATTTAGGATACAAGAATTAAGAAAGGAAAAAAAATGAAGATATTGAAAGAAATAGACGATGTGGCAAGAATGTGGCAAAAAACGAAAGACAAAAGATATAAAGACAAATGGTACAAATTAATAAAAAAGTTTAACAATGAAAATTATAGTAATTCTTTTACTAAGCGTAGCTGGAGCAGAAGAAATAGAACTAGCGAAGAGTCCTAGTATCTCGTGTGAAGAAGCGGGCAACAAGTGGCTAGAAGCTAATACTGTTTATAAGGACCAGATTAATAATGATATGAGTAGACAAGGCAGCTATACCAAAGACGGGAAGCTAGCATGGGGATATTATTGTAAATGATTATATTTCACGAATCTCATAACAACCATATTTCACCGATAGCTTATATTCATTAATGATTTCCTTACCTTCTTCTTGTAATAAAGTAAGACTATTTAAAGACCCTGCAGCAGCACACTCATACCAACTGTTGTATTTTTGTTCTACTTCCACAGGGGGCTTACATTCGCCAGTTAAAAATGAACACACCTGTAGTATTAATAAATATTTTGTCATTGACAGTTATTCTCGGATTATGTATATATTATCCCATAATGTTAATCATAAACATCTAGAGAAAGGAAATATTAACACATGACGGATATTAGTCTATATAAAAATGTATCTCTACCTCACGACGCTTATCGTAAAGCAAAACTTTTATCGACAGGCGTTCTAGTTAAGGACGGAGACATATCTATTTCAAAAGTCGTTGAAATTTTAGTTTCGCGAGCAGCGAAAGCGCACGGCATTTCAGAAGATGAAATTGCCAAAGTTGACGTGACATCAAGAAAAAAGAAAAGAAAAGTAAATGGAAAGGGAAAATAAATGGAAACGTTTGAACTAACAAAAACAGAAAGAACCGAACTATTAAAATATATGTGGCGTAGGCCATATGGTGAGGTTGCTCAACTCATAGCAATTTTAGCAGGTCTTAAACCATTGAAAGGAAAGCAAAATGGAAAAGAAGTTAAAAAAGATATGCCCAAGGTGTAGTGGCAACGGGTATATAAGAATACCAAATAAATCAGTTGAAGAACCTGGAAAAGAAGTTACAGTGCAATGTACGATGTGTAATTCACAAGGAGAAATTAGTTATGAAGACTATAGTTTGTATGGTGCTATTAGTATTCCTTACAAGTTGCAGTGAGTTCGCACTTTTTGTAAGTGCGAGTAGTGTTGCTGCTTCTCAGAATACTTATTCAAAAGCATTTTCAGCGGCAGATTTTGGGGTGGTTGTTAAAACAAAGAAAGATATAAAAACCCACGTTTACGAAAAGATAAAGAAAAATGGTGACAACAAGAAAGGAAAGTAAAGATTTTTGGAAAATGGTAGAGAAATTAGAAGAAGCTAATATCGAGACCTGGAAATTCAGAAACGAGAAACTCCATACTCAAAACGAGAAGCAAGCAGAAGAAATTCGAGAATTGCGAGAAGATAATAAAAAATTAGCCGAAGAAGTTGGAGATCTTCGTGAAGAATTAAAAAAACTTCGTCTTGTACTGGAGATGAGCCCATGAATAGAGGCGATAGTTGGAGTCACATACCTAATTACATTAGACATACCGTTGAGGAAACAGATAAAGGTGTAACTATTAAAATATACACTGAAAGTGGTGTCCGTGAGTTTGAATGTGAAGATATTACAAAGGGTAAAGAAAGTTGGGCAGAGGGCTATAGACATTGGAAAGGTAAAAAAATTGGATCCGAGAGATAGAATATTTTTAATTATTTTTAGTTTTTTGACAACGTTAATTTTTTTATGTCTTTTTATGCTCATAACAGGTTGTTCAGATGCTACTCTAACAACAGGAGGCCTTAGAGTATAAGATGGAAGAGTTAGAAGTAGCTTATATTGCAGGAATTTTTGATGGAGAAGGATCCGTTGATTATGCACAAAGAATGGAAAAAAAGAAAAAAACACGACCAAAAGCTTACTTAACATGGCGTATACGTTGTGAAGTCAGTATGACTAATAAAGATGTTATGGAGTGGATACATAAAAAAGTAGGTGTTGGATCTCTTAACCTTAATATTAAAAATAAATCTCCTAGTTCTAAGCCGCACTGGAAAGATCAATGGAGATGGCGATGCACTCACCGAGACGCTTTAAAGTTTGCTAAAATGATTATACCTTATGCAAAAGTTAAAAAAGAAAAATTACAACAAATTATTAAACATTATGAAACAAGTTTGTGAGTCGGGGCGGAAGAGTCCTATCGGGCTATGTCCAGGGAACCTCTTTAATTTATTAAAGAGCGGGTGTAGTCAAGTTGCTATGGTCGCCTTTCTTCCTAACCCCTCATTAATCATACTAGGTGGCCATAGCAGCGTTAACATTTAAAACTATGTCGAGAGAATATGACGAGATCGTTAAGGATATTAAGACTGTTTTGGAAGAGAAAGTTGCCTCGAGTGTTGCGGCACATAATGGTAGTATTGGTTTTATTAAGTTTGCCACCGATACTGGCGTGGCTACTTTAAAGCTATCAGGTGCATGCTCCGGCTGTGCCATGTCTCAAAAAACATTAAAAGAAGGCGTTGAACGTCTGCTCAAACACTATATTCCTGAAGTAAAAGGTATTGTAGGTGAGGATGATGAGAAGGCAGCAGAACAAGGCTATACTCCTTTTATTCCCAAAGATGAGCGAGATGTATAAACCTCTACCTGATAATTTAAGATTAGGTTTTTCTGACATTCACGATATTGGCCTCTTTGCTAAAGAAGATATTCCTATGGGAACTAATTTTGGCATGTCCCATTTACAATTTGGAAAGAATATTATTCGTACTCCTGTGGGAGGCTTTATTAACCATAGTGATGAACCCAACTGCGAGAAGGTTAAATTAACTTTTACTGTGGAAGAAGACCGAGCTGCTTATGATTTTAATAGATGGAATTTAATAACGATTAAAGATATTAAAGAAGGAGAAGAATTAACGTTGAAGTATACGTTTTATAAAGTATGAGAATAAATAAACAAGATTATGAGGTTTTAGGGGAGTGTATCGTAAGTGATCAGGTACCTGCGTCTTTGATAGCACAATACTTCGATGACGACGCGTTTAAAAAATGGTATAGGAAACGCTATGGACTTACGAGCAAGAGTAAAAAAAGCCGTCAACGCAGATAATATCCTTGATGTTATTGTGGATATGTCACTTATTTTATTTGATGTTTTGAGTTCTCCCATTTTAATTGTTATGAGAGTGTTTAGATATTTTTTTAATAAATTTATAAGAGGTTATTTTAAGAGAGGAATTAGGTGGGTTGTAAATAAAATATGAAAAAACTAATAGATAAATTTCACTTGTGGCATTTAATGTATAGAACTGAAATTATTATTTTTACGATTGGTTTTATACTAGGCGCTGTTATACTGTGAAGTGGAATAAATTATATAAGTATCCAAGTAGTAGTAGAAGTTTAATCGAAGGGAACCGACACTATGACGTCAGTAACGAGATATTACCTAGCGTTACAACAATACTCCAGGCAACTCAGAGCGAAGAGAAGACGGCAAGCCTTGCTCGTTGGAAAAGCAAAGTTGGCGAAAAAGAGGCAGAACGTGTCAAAAATGAGGCAGCGAGTCGCGGGACGGCTATGCACCAGTTTCTCGAATATTATGTCCAAAATCAAAAGCTTCTGGATCTTACTGACGAGGGACGAGAAGCGAGCAGCATGGGACAAGCGATCATTGAAAATGGCCTTAAGGATCTCGAGGAGATTTGGGGGTCGGAAGTAACTTTATTCTATCCTGGATTGTATGCAGGTCAAACAGACCTTTGTGGTATTTATACTGGGCGCGAAAGTATAATAGACTTTAAACAGACCAACAAGCCAAAAAGGAGAGAATGGATAGAAGATTATTTTATACAATCAGCAGCTTATGCCATGGCTCATGATGTAATATACAATACATGTGTGGATCAAGGGGTTATCTTAATGTGTTCAAAAGATGGCTTTTTTCAAAAATTTACATCAACTGGGAAGGAATTTACGGGATATAAACATAAATTCTTAGCCAAAGTAGACCAATTTTACCAAAAAACGACCTTAAAAAAGTGAAAAAAAACGGGTTTTTGGGGTCAAAAAGGGGTGTTTTGGGGTCAAAAAGGCACTTTTTTTCGGTTTTTTTAGGGTCAAAATCGACTAATTTTACAAAAATAAGTACTATGATATTTCAAAAAACCGCATAAAATGTACAATTACACATCTCCCTATATATGTTTCTACAACAAATTTTTTTTAGTTCGCAAAAAATCTGAAAATAAAAGTATAAAAGTAGGGGTGAGTAAAAAACATATATACAGCAACGATTCTAGACGATTCAGGTCCTACTTTAGTCCTACTTCTTTTACTTCTTTTTTAGAAAAGTTAGGTTTTATGCGGTTTTTCGACCACAAATAAAAGTAGGGATTTAGATAATGACTGAAGAGAACTTTTTTGATAAATTTAACCGGATACACAACCCGGACTATTATTATGGCAACAAAAAAATCAAAGAGAAGAAAACCAAAAAGAAAAAGACAGATCGTAAAAGCTACACAGCCAAACGATATCCCGTATTCAAAGTACAGGATTGAGTGGACAGATATTATATCTGATTCAGGTTGGGCAGACGAAGATAAGTTTGATAAAATGACTTTAGCTAAACCTGTTAATGAAGGTTGGATATATGAAAAGAATAAACATTATGTTAAGCTGTTTGCGTCCTATGACAAGGATGAAGATGGGTATGTGTTTGGCGATCGCACGATGATTCCCAGATCATGCATTAGGAAAATAACTAAGTTAAAGTAGGAGGGAATATGGAAGAAGACAGTATATTAGTATCTGAAAGCAAAATTAAAGAGCTTGAAGAGAAGGTGGAATTAATGGAGAATAAAATTGCTCACATTATAGAGATGCTTAATCTACAACACGATTTTTAATTAGATAGTGTTTCAGTGGGTGTTATATTCTTTAGTTTCGCTTTCGGCGATTCTTGTGGCTTATTGGGTAACTTATCTTCTTTAAGTCTTATTCGCTTCTGTTGATTTTTAACAGTTGCTTTTACATCTTTAATGTCAGTGCCTTCAAGTATTGGAGAGTACTCTTCCATAATTTCTTTCATACGTTTTTCTAGTTCTTCTTCTGATAAATCGTCTAACTTACCTGTTCTAATAATTTTCTGTTCAACATATAATCCTGCTGCCTTACCTCTTGCCACTTCTGCATTAACTGCAGCTGACCATGCACCTTTCTTTAGTGCGTCCTGTCTTATTTTACCTAGTTCTGAAATATGTCTCTCAAATGTTACAGCATATTTCTTTTGATATTCTTCTCTAAGTTCTCCTATGTATTTAACTACGAGAGGGTATTTTTTTGGGTTGGTTAGTTCAGAGCATGTTACTCTAGCTCTGTCTTTTTCATATCCAGCGTCAATAGCACATTGAAAGGCATACTTACGGCCTTCATTACTCACTAATTCGTGAGCAAATTTCATCTGCATTTCTGTTAATCTCTTCGGTACTCCCATATTTGACATTTAACGTAGTTCCTTGTAAAAGTCAATTATGATAAGTGGGAAAGAATTAGCGCTTCAGTTAGATAGATTTCTACAATCTCCTGTATGTCAGGCTGCTAGAGTTCAGATAAAAGTTCCTCATGGAGAGTTTAAATCTCCTGATGGTCACTTTGACATCAAAAGAATATATATGGTTGAAAATAATGTCTTTGGATCCAGAGAAACTCATCGAATTATATTGGAAATGTCTACTACAGAATCGTGGAGAATGGCCAAGCCAAAGATAATGATTTAAAGTCTAGACTACGTTAAAAAATGGCTAGACCAGAAACACAATTTTGGCAATATTGGAAGAAAAATACTCCAGATATTATTTGGACAAGACTAGAAAATATGAGTAGTTTTGGTACGCCAGATTTGTTGGGATATAATAAAAATCAATTCTTTTTTACTGTTGAGTTAAAAGTAGTTCGGGGTAATTCTGTCCGCTTGTCACCACACCAAATTGCGTTCCATATTAGACATCCTAAGAATAGTTTCATCTTAGCAAAGCACCTTGCTTCTAGTCGCTTGAAACTTTATGAGGGTTCACAGGTGAAGCAGCTTGTCGCTTGCGGCTTGAAGCTTGACGCTTGCAGCTTGGGGCTTGAGGCTTGCCGCTTGAAGCTTTATTCGCTTGGCGCTTGAAGCTTAGATCTAAAAACGCGGCCGTGTTGGCCGCGTGTAAGTCTTCCGGTTTAATATTATTCTCCTTTGTTTGAGGTGTCTGCTTCATGGTTTGCTTTTTCTTGGTCTTGTTCTGCTATGTGATCATGATCAACAATCTCATAATCATAGCCCTCTGGTAGGTTGGTGACCTCAGTCACACAACCCCCAAACACTTCTATTTTAATTGTTTTATTTGCTGGCATGTAACTCCTCTAGATAATCATCCAGGCCGATGTTGTCTTGAAAGTGCCAACTGATTTCATCCGCACCCCAATAACCTTCAACCATTTCAGTTTGAGTATTCACCCATATGTTAGGCCCGCCTCCGGCAACCATAAGCCTGGCAGCCTTATAGCTGTGGTCGTTGTGCGTGATCCATTCGACATCGTAAACGTCATACATCCATATTGCTGGGTCTTTTTTGCCTTCTGTTATCTCTTCGGCAATGTTCTTACACATTCTCCTGAGCTGCTCTTCGCATGTCTCACTTTTCTTTTTTAATGCTGTCATGTTTCTCCTTTTATGTTCTCGGTGTGTTTGATTCTTTGTTTATTATTACTATTACGTGCCTAAACAGCGACATGAAAGCGGCAAAATCTCTATCTGGTAACTCTTTGAGTTCTTTTGCGATAGCTTTCTTACCTTCTTTTTTAACTCGTTTTACTAACTCTTTTTTTATTTGTCTGTTGGTCATTATTTTTCCTTTTTAATTTATCCTACAATATCCCTTGACTCTTGTCAAGCCGCTTGCTGCTTGGCGCTTGTGGCTTGAAGCTTTAAGCGTGATACAACTTGAAGTTTTGCAACCTCAGGTTGTACCACTAGGAGTAACATAACATGGTCAATGTGTTTTCGTGCACAGTTTAATGTCATCACACTTGACCCCAGACTGCAGGGTAATCTCACGAGCTTGCGAGCGCGCTCCTGCAGTCAGGGCTCAAGTTTACCATTTAGTATATCCTGACTTTCTCAAGTTATACTTTGGTTCTTGTAGCTTGGTGCTTGAAACTTTTATATTTGCTCCAAATCTTCTCCAGCTTTTAGACATCCCCTCAAGTTCAGCTTTCAATGTGATAAGTTGAGCAGGAGAGGCGCCCTTAACTTCTAAATTAAATGTTTTCATATTGCTCTAATTTTCCAGCTACTAGTTGCGTGTCTCCAGTCGTCTTTATCTATATCCCAGTAAATAAATCTGTCTGTTCCATTTTTATCTGTAAAGATTTTACCTAACACACCATTTGGTTTATTAGGACTGGCTTTTCTAGTTATAAAGCTTTCATGTTTTCTTGCGTAGTAAGTTATATAAAACTTGCTCGGCAATTTTTTAATGTCTTTCATAATTTCTTTCTGTTATGTGGGACATCTTATAATGTCCCACATATATGTCAACCCTTCTTATTTAAATTTTTCTAACTGTCTGGCTTGATCTTGATATGATTTAGCCAAATCCATAACCTTGTTAGAAATATTGAGAAACATTCTTCTGTTGCTCTTATCAGACTTGCCCTCTAGTGTTAACTCATCCTTCATAATTTGAAGTATGTCTAAAGCACAATTTTTTAAGCATTGTGCTTTTGAGTAATCCATTGAAGAGGACACGAGTTTGTTCATATCTTCTAACTGCTTACCTAGATTAGTTGGTTGCATAGTATCCGTCCTTTTTTAATTGTTCATATGCCTTGGCTTTATTACGAGGCAAATTAGGAAACCATTGTTTTAATACTCTAACAATAGAACCTCTAAAGAAACGAAGACCATTGCTCTTAACTTCTCTTTCAAGAACAATTAAAGCTGAACGAATTTTTAATTCGTTTATCTTCGCTGGGTTGTTATCTATATTTATATTTATCATAATAGTTAATATAGCATTTGACAAAGGCATTGTCAAGGATTATATAAGATATTATGAAACATTTAAATAACTATACATGTCCTCAATGCGGTGGCTTCACGTTTCACGATGAATGGGTCAAGCCGCAAGTGGCATGTATCAATTGCGGAGTGGAGGAATAATGGCTTACGTAGTTAAGTGGGTATTGTGTTTAACTGTGGCTATGACGGGTATTATCATTATGATAGCTGACCCAACTCACCACAAGTTAGGTGTATTACTTTCATTCGGTGGCTTTATATTGTTTGGGTTGAGTGTAGCTCAAGCACATATTAATACATTCGAATAGACACAACATATTGTGTCAAGGATATTATAGGACTAACCGTCCATAATGGGTCGCGGCCTCCGGCCGCTCCCCATCTAGTTGTATGCATAAACTGCATACAACCTGAGGTTGTGCCACCATACAACTACAGGTAGAAATTTTTTCACACACATACAACCACAGGTTGTGCGCGCTGCGCGCGGCAGGTCGCTAGTCACACCTCGCCTCGCTTCGCTCGGCTCGGTGGGGTCGGGGTCTCCCCCATTCAATAGAGGTACCAAGTCAAACCTGGAATTTGTATTCACTTATCTTGTTTAATATGTAAATAAATAGGGGTCCCAAGAGTTTACCCTTTAGGCATTGATTTTGACTGTTAAAGGCTTTAAATTCATTATGGGTCCCATTTATGCAGATAGATCTAGAAAAAATAAAAAAATTACCAGCTGATGTAAGAAAAGACTTCTACAAGATGTATGTGAAGTATGGGGAAAAGAAGAAACAAGGCAAGATTCAAAATGACTTTCTTAGTTTTGTTAAGCATATGTGGCCTGAATTTATACAGGGGTCCCATCATAAAATTGTAGCAGAAAAATTTAATAGATTGGCTAGTGGTGAATTAAAACGCTTAATTATTAATATGCCCCCTAGGCATACAAAATCTGAGTTCGCTAGCTCCTTGCTGCCCGCTTGGATGATCGGGCGTAATCCAAAATTAAAAATTATCCAGACAACCCACACAGGAGAATTGGCTATACGTTTCGGCCGTAAAGCTAAAACACTTATGGATACTCCAGAGTATAAGCATGTTTTTGAAACAAGACTCAGGGAAGATTCACAAGCAGCGGGTCGCTGGGAAACAGCACAAGGCGGAGAGTATTTTGCAGCTGGTGTTGGTGGAGCAATTACAGGTCGTGGCGCAGATTTACTCATCATTGATGATCCTCACTCGGAACAAGACGCTATGAACATCACAGCTCTTGAGAGAGCTTACGAATGGTACACTTCAGGTCCACGTCAACGTTTACAACCAGGCGGACAGATTATTTGTGTAATGACGAGGTGGAATGTTAAAGATTTGACAGGTATGTTGATGCAGGCTCAAAGCGAAGCTAAGGCCGATCAGTGGGAACTCGTTGAGTTTCCGGCGATCATGCCAAGTGGTAAGCCAGTATGGCCGGAATACTGGAAGTTAGGCGAACTCGAAACCGTTAAGGCCTCATTATCGCTTGGTAAATGGAATGCTCAGTGGATGCAAAATCCAACATCTGAAGAAGGAGCAATTATTAAACGAGAATGGTGGAAGAAGTGGGAGCATAATTTCATGCCGAAACTCGAACACGTCATACAGTCGTATGATACTGCGTTTATGAAAAAGGAAACGGCTGACTATTCAGCAATCACCACATGGGGTGTGTTTAGAGAAAATGAAGACAAACCTGCGAACTTAATTTTATGTGATGCGATCAAAGGACGATATGAGTTTCCAGAGTTAAGACGAAAAGCATTAGAACAATATAAATACTGGCAACCAGAGACAGTTTTAATTGAAGCAAAGGCTTCAGGATTACCTTTGACCTATGAATTAAGGAATATGGGGATCCCTGTAATTAACTTTACACCTTCAAAAGGAAATGATAAACATACAAGGGTAAACTCGGTGGCACCACTGTTTGAAAGTGGCACCATATGGGCGCCCACTCACAAAGGGTTTGCACAAGAGGTAATAGAGGAATGCGCTGCATTCCCGTATGGAGATCATGACGACCTTGTGGATTCAATGACACAGGCCGTGATGCGTTTCAGGCAAGGTGGATTGATTCCTCATCCTGAGGACTATAAACAAGAAAAAATTATTAAAACGAAAAGAGTGTATTATTAATGTTTTGGGTAACAAAATTTGCAAAATTAGGTGGTAGCCTTAAAGGCGCTATTAAAGAATTTACTAAAATGAATGGTCGTATGCCTTCTTCGGGAGAAATGAATAAAATGGAGGCCATTATTAAAAATACTCAAAGCAATGTTATACCTTTTCCTTATAAAAGATCGTTCAAAGATGAAATTAATCAGATGAGTAAAAAAGGTGATGTTACACTTAGCACGACTCCCAAGGCAACACCAAAAGACCCTATAGATCAACGTTGGGCTAGCCAAGAAGAATGGAAAGCTAAGATGAAGGCTCAAAATAAAGCAGCTCTTAAAAGATTTGAAGAAAAATATGGTAAACCTGAAGATAGAGCATCCGGCGGCCTTGCAGGACAACTGCACTTGAATCAAGGTGGTAGAGTGGCTTTTTCAGACGGTATGAATTTACAAGAACAAATAAAAAAATTATTACAGAAGGGCTTGGGCACTATAGCTGTTTCAAAACAACTTGGAGTAAATATAGAAGAAGTTGAACATATTGCACGTTTTATGAAGTATGGTGGTGCAAGAGTACCAATAGATCAAGTTTTGGAGAGACGAGCCAAAGGCGGAAGAATAGGATTCGACAACGGAGGAATGAGCCGAAGAAAATTTTTACA
>VTLG01016998.1_pt1 | contig 13593 bp, 27 predicted proteins | sample 4694571 | NCBI WGS metagenome assembly VTLG01 (sample SAMN12604809, study PRJNA352737) | marine metagenome | biome: ENVO:00000447; feature: ENVO:00000209|ENVO:00000569|ENVO:01000036; material: ENVO:00002151; isolation source: viral sequences binned using virsorter ...
TTAGCTTGTCGATTGCTCTATCTGTAGGCATACAAAATAAATTAGTATATTCATCTACTATACTACTACTTTATTACCTAAAGCCAACCTTTTTAAACGCTAATGCTATATCTTTGTTGATAAGACCACCTTTTGTATAGATTACATACCAGTTTCCTGCCATTGCTGTAGGGAATGTACTCTCTTCAAAATGTTGTTTATAAGTAACTTGTGCTCCCGTCTTATTAGAGAGTGTTTGCCCTGGTGCGTTAATCGCAAAGCCAGCATATTTGATCCTGTTACCTACAAATAAGTCCTGACCTAAAGTAACATTTGGAACCCGTATTCTCCTTGTAAATCTTTCCGTTCGTTTAGGTATAAGTGGAAATGGAGGGTCTGGATTTCTTTTTTTAGTAGGCTGTACGGGAGTTTTTGATACTACCCAGTTTTTTGCAAATGAACCTGTCCACCACGGACCTTTTTCAATTAGAGAAAGAGTTACTGTCTTTGCAACTTCTTTTCTTCCCTTAGTTATTGCTTTTCCTAAGTCTTTAGTAAAATGCTTTTTAAAATCTTTAGGCATTGGCAGTAAAATCGCAACTTACAACAGATAAATAATGACTATCTCCCTCAACATTTATAGAAGTTGGTCCTTCAATTTGTAATACTCTTGGACTTACAGAAAATGTATCTGTGTAAGTAGAAGCGTTAACAGAAGTAAGACCAGTTATAACTGTCTCGGCAATAGCAGATGCCTCTGCACTTCCCTTATGCGGTGGTGTCATAATTCCACATCTTATAGATCCAGAATAATAAGTCTCTGCTGCTCCCTGTGTTTGAGTAGTAGATTGATTAAAGTCCAAACTTACCATCACATATTTTTTGTTTTTCCCTGGAGTGCTTAGTGGCATATTGTCGAATATTACTAAGACAGTAGGATCTGCGTCTGTTACCGCATCTAATATTGCGGTTTCAAATGCTGCTCGTGCGTTTACTAAAGTCATTAGAAAATAACATCAACTCTAAATAAATATTCTTGACCACCTTTTTGTGTAAGAATATTCGTTATCTTACAACCTCTGCTAGATCCAGAAAATGTCAAAGTGATTTCATCCTGTAGTAAAGGTTGATTATCTCCTATCAAATCAGGTGTTATGTATAATCTTGCCACGTTTTCTTGAAACCCTGTTTCCTCAGTTGACCTAACAAACTCGATGGGAACTTTTATCGTATAGTTTGTATCTACTGTTATGTATTCTCCAGTTGTATTGTTATAACTTGATACTCCTTTTCTTGTATAGACAATAGTTGTATCTAAAGAATCACCAAGTTGAGCAACAACCTGTTTCGCAATGTTTTTTAGTGCTGTATCTAGTTGTCCTGCCATTAGCCTCTAACCGCCCTTAGTTGGAAAGTTCCTGCTCCACCTAGCATATACGCTCCAAGATAACTTTGTAACCAGGGGTAAACATCTAAAATATTATTTATTGATCCTGTTCCTTGGCTATCAGTATTGTATTTAACTTCAATATCTCCTAGTTTTACCTCAGAAAAATTACCATCTTTTCCAGTAGTTCCTGTAATAGCACCAGTATCGTTTGCTAATGCCCTGGCTAATTCATATTGTGCGTACTTAATATTGTTTGGAATAGTAGAACAACTTAATTCGACTCTATCTACTTGATAGTTTGTTCTTGGAAACTTTAATGCCTGATCTTCGTCACATCTATCGCCTTGGTATACAAAAGTATCAATCCATCGTGTAGCAGCTATTAATGATCTGTTTTTCTGATCGTCTGTTTTATTATCCCAGGTAGTTGAGTCTGGTACTGTTTCAAAGTAACTATTAGCTTCTGTCAATGTGACATAGCTATTTGCAGTTTCACTTTTTATAGTTGCATTTATGGTAGCTGCCACGATTGATAAAGTAATTTAGTTTTATTGTAGCGTAAAGAAAAAACCCCACCAATAATTGATGAGGTTTCTGACCACTAATTTAATCTTAATATAAATTAAGACTTTAGGGCATTAGATAAAGGTGTGTTAACAAAGATTTCAACCATAGGAATTTGATCGATATCATAAGTTACACCCCAGTTAGAACCAGTTCTAAGTGCTGAGTTAGCAGGGTTATCAGCAGCGTTTGTCCACTTAGTACCCATAACGTGATAAGCACTATGGTAGTCAACAGACATAACATCTTGCTTAGATAAGATGTTTCTTTCTGCTTCAATACCTAGCTCAGACTGATTACCTTCAAGAATTGTTCCTGACTTCATTAAGTAGCAACGGAACTCTTGACGATTACCACTAGATGTTGGATCGTTGATGTTTACCTGAGAGTCGATTACAACTGTGCAACCAGCGAACTGACCGATTGATCTGTCAGTTACACCAACTCCACCACCACCCCAAGTAATGCCAGTACCAGTTGATAAGGCAGAAGTTGAGAATGTTAGTAGACCTACCTGGTATAGATAGTAAGCAACCGCAGGGTGAACTATAAGAAGATCAAGTTCCTCTCCTCTTTCTCCTATAAGAGAACGAGCTTCTGCAACAGTAGCAGCAGTAAGATAGTTTGCTTCAGCAGAAGCACTAGAACTACCAACTTGCTTCTCAAGGCGATGACCATTAAGAGCAGTATGGAATAAACCAGTTAGAGTTTCAAATAAACGAACAGAGTTCAATTTATTGATTGCATCTGCAAGTTGATTTCTGATGTGACCCATTGGATCTTCACCAGCAGCTAATACAGCTACATCATCAACAGCATAAGCAAAACCTCTATGACAGATAGTTGCGATCTGCGTATCTGTACCGATTTTTTGAGGTGTTAGATAACCAGCACCACTTGTTCCCCAAGTACCTGTACCATCTAAAATTTCTTCAGTTGGTGCGATTGGGTTAAATTCTGGAACTTGTATTCTTGTTCCTCCTGCTGTTGCATCAAGCAAAGCATTACGAACTACAGCACCAGATTGTATAAATAGGCTACGCTCTTTGATAGCTTGAGAAACGTAAGCACTAAAGTTATTTCTTTTAACGATGTCCGCTAATAGAACACCGCCAGTATAATTCTGAAACGGAGCAGCCATTGGCTTATTTAGAAGTTAGTTTTACATTTCCAAGTCACGGACTTGGTAACACTTTTCAAGCCACGGACTTGATAGTACTTTTCTAAATCACGGATCTCAAAAAATACTCTTCTTAAGTGTTTTGAGCCTCTTGTTTCAGCACGGCTGCCATTTGAGGATCTTGTTCTGATAATAGCATTTGTTGAGTGACATTGCCCGTTTTCCAGGGATTTGGTTGTCCTCCACCAGCATTTGCAACTGGACTTGGTTTTGCTCCCATTCCAGCAGCACTACTAGGTTTGAAATGATGTTCCCAACCACTACCAGGATTTTTGAGACTGCCGAGATAGGTATTGAAATCTTGCTCAACTCCACCATTAAGAACAACTACTTTACCTTCAGCATTTCTTTGTAACTTTCCTTGTAACAATGACAAAGTTTGCTCGGCATTTATAGCTCCAAGATTACTTATTGCTGCCAATGCTTCCTGTTTTGTATTTGCAGCTTCATTAGAATTTTGTAAATCCTGGATCTGTTGTTTAAGGTTATTTACCTCGTTTTGCATTTCCTGATTAGTTTTATTTGCCTCTTCCCATAAAGGCTTATACATTCCCTGGTCTTCTAATGCCTTATTTCTGTCATCGTAGTATTGACCAATTTTACTTTTGGCATTTTTAAATTTTTGTTCCGCTTCTTCAGCAGCTTTACGTTGTTGCTCTGCCAATGCCTCTGCTTTTGCAGCACGTTCATTTGCTTCCTGTAACTGTTTTGCTAAATCATTTACAGGTGGGGCTGGTGGTGTACTTGCTTCTGGTGCAGGAGTTTCTGGTGTTTGCTCAATTACTTTTTCTTCAATCATAATTAACTAGCGGAGGTAAATTTTTCTAATTCGGCTATTAAATCTGCCTTAGTATGTCTTTTATCTAACTCAATACCGATAGAACGACCATAAACTTCTAGTTCAGCTTTGGTCATGGTTTTTAAATTGGCAGTAAGAATACCTTGTTCGGGAGCAGGACATACTGTTCCAGGATCATTGCCCATTCTTTCAGATAAGCCAGGTTCTACAAGTTCCCACTTATAAGTTCCATCGGGCTGAAGCACCTTATCTAAGGATTTAGCCATAAAAATATGTATATTTATCTACTATTGTAGCAGACTATTCAGATTTGACCTCATTTGCATTTGGTAAAACTTCACCTTGTACCAAAATATCTCTAAATTCTTCTCTATCTATTACCTGTTGTTCAAATAATGAATTTAGGGCTGTAATATCTTGACCAATAAGCCTTTCAATGTCAAAGTCTCTACTGATTTTTACCTCTGGTGGCTCGATTCCTACATATTCAGCAGAAAAATTAAAACACTTTTGAAGTTTCTGTTCTAATTCCATAGAAACCATCGCAAGCATAGAGTTTGTATCTACACGATCTAACCTACGGGCATCTGCTGATTCAGCTACAAACTTCTGTTGTGATAATGTACTGATTCCAAGTGTTGCCATTTGCATCTGCAACTCCTTAATTTCAGCAGATTGAGCATCAAAAGCACTGGAAGCTGGCTCTACATAATAAATTTTATTACCTGGTTGAGTTGCCATTGCGTAATTAACAGATATGGCTAAATCTTTTGTCTGATCGTCATATCCTTCCATTACAAGCATTGGTTGAGATGCAACGTGCAAACTATGAATTAAGTCAGCCTGTCTTTGAAAATGTGCAAGATTCAAATACGCAATATCAAGTAACGGTGGTTTACTTACTAAATTTTCTGTTTTTCCAGAATAAATTGTAACTAAAGGTATTTCTCCAAGAGAAAAAGTACCTGATTCAGCTAATTTAAAATCCTCGCCAGTAGTTCCTGTGCTGAATTCACCCATGTATGAATTATCGTCAACGTCATACATTGCATCAACTTGATCTTTTTTACGAAAAACTCTGTAATTTCCAGGCTCTATAACTCTAACCTGTTCAAATACTTTTTCTCCAAAATCTCCATCAGGTAATACAGCTTTTTCCGCTATCCTTGCCTGTATAAGATTTCCATAGTTTGATTCTCTATCCAGCCTCCAACCTAAAAGATTTGTAGGGTCTACTTCAATCCAATAAGGTCTACGATTTTGTGATCTTTCTTCTGCAAGGCTTAATGCACCAGAGGGTGCTGGATAATCTACAAGAATATGACTTTGACCATAAGTAAGAGAACACATTAATATTCTTCTTGCATATTCATCTAAATCTGAACCGCAACCATCAACATCTGCCTTAAAAGTTTCAGTCCAGTATGGATCGCCAGTAAGTGTTATTGGTTTTCTTAATACAAGACCTGTAGCTGCTCTTATCAATCTTTGTGTAAAAGGAGAAAATACAGCACGATTTACTCTCGCCATGTATGCTGTGTAATCCTCTCTTGGTTCTAATGGTAAAAACGCTTCACTGTTTTCTCTAAGATACTCAGTTCCTTCAGTAACAGCTTTCATTATTTCCCAACCTTTCATCATGTCGAGTACAGCCCTAGTGCGAGTAAAAGGACTGTCTATATCATTAATAGTTGTAGAGGTTTGTACCTTTGTTCTATAGTCTCCAGGAATTGAATAAGTCATTAGTTAACACCTCCACCTTTTTAATGCTAATGCTTTTCTAGTAGGTCTGCCTTTACTATCTTTCATTGGACCTTTTACTCCTTTCATGCGAGCACAAAAGGATTTTCTTCTTGCTGCTCTTTTACCAGTTGGATTCTTTTCAGTAACAGGTGCTTGTAAATTACTTCCTGTTGCACGGTTATACTTAGCTCTTCCTTTTGCAGTCAGTCCTCCCTTCTTAGACTTCTCGCCTCTTCCTACAGATAAACTGACTCCTCTACGTTTAGCCATTATTTGCCTACCTTTTTCATCGTCAGCTTGTGAGCCTCAGTAAAAGTTTTGCCTCTTAACATTAATTTTTTCATCTCTTCCATGTGCTTCCTGGTATGAGTACCTTTTTTCTTATGCCTGGCTAAAGCATCTTCCTGTCTTTGAGTTAGCATTTTCATTTTTTCTTCCTCTTTTTCTTGGAACGTAGCTTTTTAAGATCGGCAGCCGTAATCTTATCCCGTGGTGGAGCAACAGCAGCCAATTTACGTTGCTTTGCTGAATAAGATTTTTTAGGCATTAGAGAGCAGAAGTGATAGCACCAGTAGTTATGAAACTCACTGATACTGTAGAAATTTCACCAACAGTAGAAGCAAGTGAAGTTCCTGTAATAATTCCGTTAAAACTTAATTTTTTACTACCTGATGTATCTAAAAATAAATTAAATGAAGCATCGCCAGCATCTTCAGTGGTTAAAACATCTGAAATAATTTCAGCAGTATTATCACCAGATGTTGCTGTATAGAGAAGATCAACAGTACCAGAACCAGAAATTAAACTACCTACGAAACTTCTTGATGTATCTCCATGAGCAGTAGTCTCCAGCGTGTCCTTTGTAGTATCTAATGTCCAGGCTGTTGTAGAAGCTATTGCTCCAACTGATCCAGTTCCGTTATCAAATGATACAGAGCCTTCTTCACCACGAAAAAATGCCATGATTTCAATAAAATTTTACTTATACGACTATCTTACCTTGAAACTGCGTTTTTCACAGTTATTTTTTCTTTTTAGTTGATTTTTTTGTAGTTTTTTTCTTCTTTCCCTTGCGAAGAGAGTTTACATAGCCTTTACATCTAGCTAAAGCGTGATTTGATGCCATTTTTAGCTCCTCTTAGTGCGTTTTTTGCGTCTATGTTGATATGTTATCTTCTTACTGCTCGTTTTGGTACGTTTAAATCTTGCTTTTTCACTTGCTGACATTTCTGAGGCAGTCTTAGGTGTCTTACTTGATACACGTTTGCTAGGTCTACAGGCTGGATAGCCTCGTTTTTCGCCTTTTTGACGGCCACAAGGTTTGCCAGTTTTGACATCTACCCATTTTTCTTTAAACCAACGGGTTAAGCCACCACTACTTCTTGCCACGTTTACTCTCCGTGCGATAAGTACCACCACGTTTTTTGTACTCTCGTACAAGCCACGCATTAGCATAAGCAGAAGGATAAACCTTAAATTTACGCTTGGCTTCTGATTTTACTCTTGAATATAACGCTTTATTGACAGGAACATTTGCCACGTTTTTTACCTCCCTTCTTTTTCTTCTTCTTTTTCTTTGTAGTCGAATGGTACATAGTAAGAATTAGGTAGTTCTTAGTATATTCTAAACGAAGTTTGACCGAGTGTCTCTGGCTTCGCTAAATTAAATTGCTGCAAACATAAATACCCGAAAGCGTCAAAAGCATGATCTACACCCAAATTTTTATTAGGTAAACCTGTATTTGGTGCATAAGTTAAAGTTCGTAATGCTTTTATCAATTCTTTACAACGTGGGTGGATAAATGTTCTACGATCTCCGTTTGCATCATACAAAGCTGTATTGATCGAAGTAATCTTATCTCTGATTTTCCAGGGGGATTTTGGACTCATAACTGTAAATCCACTCCTTCTGAGAATATTGTGGTCCGTAACTCCAACTCCACTCGTTTTTCTCGCACTACCAGTAGGGTCAGGGCAAGCAATAATTCGTCTATCTACCCCATACCTCCTGATAACTTCCTCCGCAAAATCCCAAGTTGTAGCTCCACCCGTCAACATGATTTCGTCAAACACATAAAGACAGTCATTATGCTTTACTGCACAAATTCCTGCCATAGGATCAACGTTAAAATCTAAACCCAAAATTAAAGGTAACATTTGTAAATCCTGGACTTCGCTGCTTATATTGTCATCGCTGAAACTGACAGCCACCAATCCCGTAAGATTTTCAAAACTTGCCTCGAACTCCTGCTTGAATGTTCTGTTATCTAATTGGGCCTTCGCAGCCTCCACTTCCTCTGCTGGAACATTGCCCCCGTCTATTGTGGTAAAACTCCACCTTTTCCAATCTCCCGTAGGATCTTCTGGAACGTAACACCATAAATCGTAAAACCAGCTTGCCGTGCCATCAGGTGTTGAAATGAAAAGTGCCCACCCCTGTTTATCTGCAAGGGCTGGTCGAATAACCTGGAACCAAACATCAGAATCCATAAAGGCTGCCTCGTCTAACACAACACCAGCTAAACTTCGGCCTCTCAACGTGGTTGCATTTTCTGTTCCCTTTAACTCGATGAGTGAGCCATTTATCAATTCAATTTTTAAATCTGTTTCGTTTTTTGACTGTATCCATTCTCTTGGTACGAGTTTTTTCAATTCCTTCCAAGCAATGTCCTTTGCCATGCGATATGTAGGAGCACAATAGAAATATGTTTCTCCTGGTCGTTTGATCGCAGCATTTACAAGTTCTATACAAGATAAATATGATTTTCCAAATCTTCTGCCAGCCACCAGTACCCTAAATCTGTTTTTTGCATTGAACACCTCCCCCTGTGCCCAACGCAATGTTAAGTTTTCTCGTGTTTTTACACTCATGTACTACAGATTAACCTTAATTTTGATGGATTTGCTAGTTTTTATCGACTAATTTGCTATTTTAAGGTTATTATTCAATTAATAACATAAGTTTCAGTCCGTGACAGAAGCAATCCTACAGAATTTTGACGATAGATCCGTTCCAAGAAAAAGAAATCCAGGTAGATCCCCTGATATGGTTATAGAACAGAGGAGGCAAAGGTTGTATAAAAGACAGCTAGATGGTTTACCAGCAAGACATTTGGTTTTGGAACATTCTTCTAGAGAGGGGGTTTGCGTAAAAACTGCATGGAACGATTGGAAAGAGGTAACAAAGTGGAATGATGAGGATTGGCAGAAGGATAGAGAGAATATGATAGCCAGGCTTCAAGCCATGAGAGTTAGACTTTTTGATAAGGCTGTGAAGAAAGGTCAGTTCCAGACTGCTGCTCAGATATTAGATTCATTAGGTAAAGTAGTAGGGGAGAGTGTGGAGACTGTAAACATAAATGCTCCAGAACTAGCTATACGAATAGAAGGTCAAAAAGATAGTTGACACTATTGTAGTATTGTACTATAATAAATAATGTAGAGGCAAATAATTTTTAGATTTATCAGTAGGTTCAGGGAGTTTTTATATCTAAACTCTGCATTTGCTACTCCACCCCACCCCATCACATCGGGTAGGAGATCGGGAAGGCTTGGGAGATCGGGAAAAGAAAAACCCCATACACATAATTTTTTTTTGTTGATAATTTTTTCTTACATCATTTTATTATTTTTCTCCCTGGAGAATTTCCACAATAGCAACCGCACCAATAGATAATTAAAATTAGTAATTTACAAGACAACAAGAAAGAAAAGAAAAAACCCGAACAATAAAATCACATAGCAATAATTATTTTATGACATAAAAAAAAACTCTTCCTGGAATAGAAAGAGTTAATTTAATTTTTTAATTTTGTTTAACTATCTTTAATTTTTAAAAATAGTTTCATTTGTTTTTCTCCATTGTAGTAACTTATTTTACTTCCTGATAGAGAATAATTTTTCGGCATTGTTGCAAGCCATTTGATAAGTTCAGAATCCATAATTAATAATTAATTAGTAAGTACTTCCTGGTAAAAGAATTTTTAAAATGTAGTTGATTTTGTGTTGCATACATAAACATATAGTTGTCTATGTTGTTTTTAAAATCAACAGATTTTGACTTTGCAATTTCAAAAGCTAGTCTTGGGTTATCGAAAAATTTGTGGTTATACTTCATAATCTTAATAAGCTAAACTTTGTAAATATTCAGAATATGAAGAAAGAGAAGTTGATAAACTTTCTGTTTTTTCTGTTCCCTGGTTAACAAAATCTTTTTTGAAATTGTTAATAGTATCAATACCTAGTATTCCAATTATAGAAATACAAAGAACATAAACTAATACGTTAAGTTTGTGCATTTTTTTTTGGTAGGGAGTGAGAAAAAATTTATCTCCCATTACTATTAATTATAAACAATAAAAATTTACTATTGTAGTACAATAGATACAGTTGTAACAATTATTTACAATTAATTTTATTTATTATCTATACTCTATTTCTTCTTTCTTTCCGTCACTCCAATCTTCAACTTCATATTCTAAAAACATATCATTAGTATTTCTTTCTTCTATCCATTCTTTTTTCTGTTCCTGGTTTTCAAAAGTAATTACATAATGACGTTTACAAACACAATAAACTTCTAATTCTTCATTCATTATTTTTTCTCCTGGAATAGTTCAGAATAATCTTTATTTAATATCATATTCAACATATCTTGTATAATTTCAAATTGAATAAGTTTTATAATTTCAAATACACTTTGATAAGATAATTTATTTACATAATCTAATTCTTTATAACCTCTTGATACATCATCAGCTAGCCAAGTTGCAAGATTATAATTATAAATTTCAACTTGACTTTCTACAATTTCATGTATGCTATCTTCTATTGTTTCAAAATCGTATTGATTAACAACAGAATCTAATAAATAAAAAATTGTATTGTATCTCCAATTATTAGGAGACTCTTCTTGGTGTAGTTCCCAAATAAAATCTTGATAAATATTCTTTTTATCTTCTTTTAATTGGATAATGTCACTACAAGGATCAGTTTCAAAAGCATCTAAAAAATTAATAAGATGTTGTTTTTGTGTTGTTGCTGTAAGTTCCATTTTTGTTTTTTTGTGAGAAGTGAATAAAAAAAAATCTTCTCTTGATTTCTATTGTAATACAAGAGAAGAAATATGTAAACTATAAATTAAAAAAGTTTTTTATTTTCTTTTTACTATAGGCATGATTAAATAATTTAAAACTGGATTAAATCCTTCTAAACTTTCAAAAGGATTTTTTATATCCCAAGTTGCAGTAATTACAAAAGGTGATTTTGAATTATTACCATTAAAAGTTATTGATTTTTCAGAGGATAATCTTTTTACCTGGTTACAAAATTGCCCTATATAATCACAATTAAAAGAAAATTCCTTTTTAAAATCATTTGTGAACTTATCAGGAATTAACTGTTCAATGTAAGGATAATTTTCTTCTATTTTTTGATAGTAAACACTTGAAAGAAAAATTTCTTCATTCATAAAAGTAATTAAATTATCAGTAATTAAAACTCTGGTTGCCTCTTTAATCTGACTTTTAAATACTACACCTGGAATAGTAATACTTTTATTTAATTTGAAACCTAACTCATTATTAGGAAATTTAAAATAAAATAATCTATGCCCATCAGTAGAAGCAACTGTAATTTCATTATTTTCTACTTTTAAATGAACACCAGTAATATAATATTTGCCCATATCCTTAGAAACAAATTGACTTGCAACCCTTAAAATTTCATAAGGAATACAGGCAATTTTTGTTTCATTCTCATATATAGCGTATGGAGATGAAACCTGGTTAGTTGTTGTTGTTGACATTTTTTTTTGATGAGAGGGAATAAGGTAAACTCTCAATTTAAATATTACATTAGATATTATGTAATGTCAAAGAAAGTTTATCTATTATTTTATAAACTCTATAATTAAACTTGATATTTCCCTTATCAAGTCGTATAACTTTAATTAATGAAGTCACTATAAAAAGTAGTTCCCAAGTACTTAAAGTTATTTGAACTTTGTTGCTATTACTAAATACTTTAACTTTTTTCATAATTTGTACAAAATGAAAGATAATTCAAACTATCATATATATACATTAAAGGCGAATTTTATTTTATGAAAGTGAGAATTTTTTTGTTTACAAAATAAAAATACTACTGTAATATAGTAATGGACTAAGATTCAAAACTTACCAAAAATGAAAATTACTGAAAATTCTCAAAGTCAATTCATTGATTATGTTTTAGACTTTTATGGCAAAGGTGGTATATATCCACTAGCCGATCCAATAATCAACAACAAATTTGTTGAACGTGATGACGTATTAAAGGCATTTAAAAAATACAAAAGCCTTTTAAATACAGCAGAATTATTGCAAACCAACTACACCTGGGGAGATGGCGATAGTTTAGATAGAGAAAGAGTGAGAGATATTCTCTTACAGAATTACAACTTTCAATGGACTAAATAAAATGACTAACGTAAATATCATTATGAATGTAGATAATGATGCTTTCATGCACGATAATCTAGGTTCAGAAATTGCAAGAATTTTAAGAAATTATGCAAATGCCATCGAACCAGTAGTCGATCCAGATACTACCTGGGAACTTGAAACAAAGTTGAGAGACATTAATGGTAACACTATAGGAAAAGTTACATTAACTACTGGTAGCTATGAATAGAAGTGAAGCAATTAATTTAGCCTTAACTTTATTTCGTCAAGATTTAGATAGGAATGATGTAGTAAATACATTAATGAAATCTAACATTCCAGAATCTACTGCTTATAGGTACACCAAAAAAGCCTATGAGCAGTATGAATGGGAAGAAGATAAAGAAGAAAGTCCAATTAAGTCATTAGAACTTAAAGCCCTGGACACTATATATAAGGCTATGAAGTGGGCTGAAACAAACAACGAACCAGAATTGGCTGTTAAATATGCCAATTTATATATCACTAACAAAAAGAGGTTAAAAAAATGATTTACACTTTTGACGAAACTACAGGCGGTGCTAAACGTATTGATTGGGATTTGACTTGTAGTGACCTAACCAAAGAAGAAGATAAACAGTTAGAAACTCTTATACGAAAATTCTTAGCTAAAAAACCTTTCAGTAATGATATTGAGGATATTGATTATTCTCTTGAAATTAGAGTTATAGGTAAATGGCATGACGAATATCCCGACTATGGAGATTTAGGCGAAGAGTTTGAGGTTTCTCAGTTAGAAGAAGAAAATGTTTTAACTCAATTACTTGATATTGTATTCAGCGAAAGTGATTACTATGAGATACCTCGATTTAGAGGTAAATACGAAAGCACTTTAAAAAGAATCCGATCAAAATTAACAGGAGTATAAAAATGCCTAAATTAACTTACCAACAAAGATGTTTTATATGGGCATCAGGTCATTACTTAGGTGATTCATTAGAACCAGACTTTTTTGATTTAGAAACTCAAGAACAATTTGAATTTTTAGAAGAAAATGCTTGGGAACCTTTTGAAGATTATAGAGGTAAGGACATTTATCAATGGATAGGTCAACTTGCTTATGACATTCAAAACAAACTTTATCCTATGGAGAATGACTAATGACTAAAAAGAAAATGGTTAAATTTACAACAGTCACAGATTATCAGCAAACATTCCAAATATGTTTAACTGACATTTGGGAAGAGATATGTAAGGAACATAATTATGAAGATGAAGAAGCTGATATAACTGATTGGAGTGAAGAAGAGTTAAAAGATATTGCTTGGGATTATGTTTTGAAAAATCCTGATAAATATAGGGTTGGAGAAGGAGATTATGATAATGAAACTATTTTAGATCAATCACTTTGGGAAGAATAATGGATTCATTTATGCACAACCACCAATCAGCACTTGATAGTCAAAGAGAGGAAGCTGCAATTAACTGGAGATTTCCCGAACCAGATAATGATGAT
>VTLG01001998.1_pt1 | contig 13592 bp, 15 predicted proteins | sample 4694571 | NCBI WGS metagenome assembly VTLG01 (sample SAMN12604809, study PRJNA352737) | marine metagenome | biome: ENVO:00000447; feature: ENVO:00000209|ENVO:00000569|ENVO:01000036; material: ENVO:00002151; isolation source: viral sequences binned using virsorter ...
AGCTAATGTAGGCGAAGGTGGGTTTGCATATCAAGGTAGCAGTTTAAAACAACGTCATTCTGTTGTTTCTGTTAGTTACTTCAATATGGATTCAAAAGAAGTTGACTTTGAAGTAGTGGAAGATGCAACAGCAATATCAAAACTTGGAACGATAGTAAAACAGGTAAAAGCATTTGCGTGTACATCTCGTAATCAAGCCGCCAGATTGGGTCGTGCAATCCTTTTTGCCGAACAAAACGAAAGTGAAACAGTTACATTTTCAACTTCAATAGATGCAGGAATTGTAGTAAGACCTGGCTCTGTTATAGAAATAAACGATCCAGTAAGAGCAGGAGCTAGAAGAGGTGGTCGTATTGTATCTGCAACAACTACTGCTATCACTATTGATGCAGAAGCACAAACAACTCTACCAGCATTAAATGATAATCCGACTATAAGTGTAATTCTGTCTGATGGATCTGTTGAATCTAAAACTATATCTAATATTACAGGGGCAGTTTTAACTGTTAGTTCTGCATTTTCATCAGCACCATTAGCAAACTCTCCTTATTTAATATCAAGTACAACATTACAGACTCAATTGTTTAGAGTGATTCAAGTAGAAGAGCAAGATGATATTAATTATGTAATTACAGCTTTATCTTATGTAGAAGGTAAATACGCTTTTATTGAAAACAATACTGCATTGCCTACAAGAACCGTATCTTTGCTAAATGCACCTGTTGATTCTCCAAGTAACTTAACAGTTTCAGAACAAACAGTTGTAATTAATAACATTGCTAGAAGTAAATTAATTATTGACTGGCAACCAGTAAAAGGAGTCACACAATACCTCGTTACATATAGACTTCAAAATGGTAATTTCTTTTCTCAAGTTGTATTCAGTAGTGACTACGAAATTTTAGATACTGTAAAAGGAACATATACAATCAGAGTCTTTTCATACAATGCAGCACTAAAACTATCTTCAAATTTTACTGAAACAACCTTTACTGCTCAAGGTAAAACTGCATTACCAGAAGATGTTTCTGGGTTAACTATTGAACCAATTAACGAACAGTTTGTAAGATTAAGATTTACACAAGCAACTGCTGTAGACGTTCTTCATGGTGGTCGTGTTTATGTTAGACATACAAACCAAACTGGAGGTGCAGCCACATTTCAGGCAGCTCAAGATATTATTGAGGCAGCAGCAGGAAACGTAACAGAAGTAATAGCACCTGCTTTAGCTGGAACGTATCTGCTTAAATTTCAAGATGATGGAGGTAGATTCAGCACTAATGCAGCAAGTGTAAATCTTTCTCTTGTTGATATTGTTGATTCAATTGTTGTTAAAACTGACAGAGAAGATACTGATGGAACACCATATAACGGTTCAAAAACAAATGTTGTATATGATTCATCTCTTGGAGGCTTAAAACTTATAGACCCAACAGCAAATGCTAGTGGTACTTATGATTTTGTAGATACTCTTGATCTCGGTGGTACATTTTCACTTGTCTTAAAAAGATATTTTCAAGGAGTTGGTTTTTATACAGGAGATCAATTTGATAATAGAACAGATTTAATTGATACTTGGACAGATTTTGATGGAACTGTTGCTAATGATGCAAACGCAAAAATAGCTGTACGTACTACAACTGATAATCCTAGTAGCTCACCTACATATACAGCCTTTAATGATTTTGCTAATGGAACATTTAAAGCTAGAGCATTTCAATTTAGAATTACTTTAGAAACAGCAGATACAGCACAAAACATGAATCTACAGCAAGCAGGTTATACAGCAACTATGCCATCAAGAACAGAGCAATCATCTGTTATAGCATCTGGAGCAGGAGCAAAAGCAGTTACATTTACAGCACCATTTTTTGTTGGAACGTCTGGATTAGGCAATGCAAATAATTTTTTACCCTCTGTTAATATCTCTCCACAAAACATGGCAACAGGAGATTACTTTGAACTTAGCAGTATATCTGGAACTGGCTTTACAGTGCACTTTAAAAACTCAAGTAATGCTAGTATTGATAGGAACTTTACCTACAGTGCTGTTGGTTTTGGTAAAGGAGGTTAACATGGAGGAAAATAGTATTTAACTGTGGCTGACGTTACAAACTACACAATCGAAAATGCTTCTGGGGCAAACGTAAGAATTGACCTTAATAATGTTTTTGCTGCAATCCAATCAAGTAATTCAAAATCAACTGATTTAGCTTCAAGTCAATGTGTAGCTGGTATGCCTTTCTTAAATACCACTTCAAAAATATTAAAAATAAGAAATTCAAGTAATGGTGCTTTTACTGATATAGGAAATATAGATCAAGCTAATTTAGGTTTACTTCCTGTTGCAGGAGGTACTATGACAGGTGCTTTACTTGCTGATGATGCTGGTAATGCTGCTGCACCTGCTTTGAGTTTTGATACAGATACAGATTTAGGTTTGTTTAGAAAATCTGCCAATGTAATGGGATTTTCTGCTAGTGGTACAGAGCAAATGCAATTTGATGCTAATGGATTAACTTTGCAGGGTCAGAATGATTTACGTTTTGCTGATTCTGATAGTAGTCATTATGTAGCATTTCAAGCACCAGCTACAGTTTCTTCTAGTCTTACTTGGACATTGCCTGCTACTGATGCTGCTGTTTCCGGCTATGCTCTTGTATCTGACGCATCTGGTACGCTAAGTTGGGCTGCTGCTGGAGGCGGAGCAGTTGGTGGCGGTACTAATGAAATTTTTTGGGAAAATGATCAAACTGTCACACAAAACTATACAATTACAAACGGAAAAAATGCTGGAAGTTTTGGGCCGATTACTATACAATCAGGAGTAACAGTCACTGTTGGAACTGATGAAACTTGGAGTGTTGTTTAAGCTATGAGTACTCTTAATGTAGCTACTATAAAAAGTTTAAGTTCATCAGCTCCTGTTTTTCAAAATACATCAGGTGTAGAAAAAGGACAGCTTTGTAAAGCATGGATAAAAATGAACGGTACTGGTACAGTTTCTATTGATGGCAGTTTTAATGTAAGTTCAATTACAGATAATGGAGTAGGTGCTTATATTGTTCATTTTTCAAATGCATTGTCAAATGCAAATTATTCTGTTGGCGGTTTTTCTCATAGAAATGGTGCTCCCAATGCAGAGGTTTTGTGCCATATTGATTCACATGGACCAGAAGCGGTAAGCACTACTCAATATCCATTTGCTCTTTCAAGTACAACTAATGGCCAAGATGTTGGCCTTACTCATGTTGATGTTCAGTTTATTTCGCTTCAGTTTTTTGGAGATTAACTATGTCAACATTGAAAGTTAATACAATTCAAAATACGTCTGCTGCTCATAGTTCAACCCCAGAGCAAATTGCACAAGGTAGAGCTAAAGCGTGGCTCAATCTTTGTGGTGGAGTGGCTGGACTAGGACAAAGTTTTGCACTTAGAGATAGTTTTAATATAAGTTCTGTTACTGACACAGCTACAGGTCGATATACAGTTAATTTAACTACAGCTATGTCAAATACTAATTATTGTGTGGTTTCTTCTGGTCATTATGACAGTGCTCAACTTCAAAGAGTGCGAGAAGTTGGAGCTAGGTCATTAGCAACAAGTAGTTATATTTTAGAAGTTTCTTTTGATGGACAAAGTGCTCAAGACGCTAATCATGTTTATAGTGCTGTTTTTGGAGATTCCTAATGTCAACACTTAAAGTAGATACATTACAAAATATCAGTGGAAATAAAGAAACGACAATAGATGAAATGTTGAATGGTCGTGCAAAAGTTTGGTGGAATTATGACCAGACAACACCATCAGTAACAAATAGTTTTAATATTTCATCTATAACAGATAATGCGACTGGTCAATATACAGCTAATTTTAGTGTTACTTTAAGTAATCCATGTGGAGTTACTTCTAGTTCATTCAACGGTGATGCTCATGACGCTGGATATTCAGACATAGTTAATTGTTTTGCAACAAATACAAATGCTGAAGTAGATACTAGAAATATCGCTGGAGCTAACTTTGATTGCGAATTTAATTATGGTGTCATTTTCGATAACACATAATTAAGATATACTTAAATAAAAAACAGTTATGGCTAACTCTGATTCTAGATTTTTATACACAGATGACAATGGAAATCTTTGCATTGTCGTACCAGCAGATAATTGTGGGTTAACTTTAGAGCAAATTAAAGATAAAGATTGCCCTAGTGGTAAGACAGTTTATACTGTAAGTAAATCTACAATTCCTACAGACAGGAGTTTTAGAGATGCTTGGACTTATACGGAGTAAACAATGGGATTTGGCGTTGACATGGCGAAAGCCAGAGAAATTCATAAAACAAATATAAGAAAGGCAAGAACATCAAAACTTGCAGAACTTGATATTGAATTTCAAAAAGCATTAGAGACAGGTTCTTCTACTACAGATATTGTTGCTAAAAAGCAAGCTTTAAGAGATGCTCCTGCTGATTCTGGTATTACTTCAGCAGCAGATACAGATGCACTAAAAGCACAATGGAAAACTGATATACTTGGCACATCACCATATAGCTAATGGCTGTTATTCCTGGAAAAAAGAATTTTACTGTTCAACGTAGAGCAGATTTTCCTTTACGTTTAACTTTTAAAGATTCTACGGGATCTGCAATAAACCTTACAGGTTTTACCGTTTCAGCACAGGTTTATGATGATCCTCGTACCACAAAATATGCTGATTTTACAGTTGCTTATACAAACAGAACAGGAGGGATAGTTGATATTTCTTTGTCTGATACTGATACTGCAAACTTTACTCCAGAAATTTTAAAATATGATGTATTACTAACAGATGGATCGGGTAACAAAGAATATTATTTAGAAGGTACACTATTTATAAGTGAAGGTTACACAGCATGAGCAGTCCTAATCAAGTCGTTGTTAGTCAAGTATCTGATGTAACAACTGTTGAAATTACAACAGCAGGTCCACAAGGCGAGACAGGAGCACAAGGGCCATCTGTATCTGATGGAGACAAAGGTGATATTACAATTAGCAATTCAGGTAGTACTTTTACTATTGATAATGATGCTGTAACTGCTGATAAATTAGCCAATACAAGTGTGACTGCTGGTTCTTATACAAATGCAGACATAACAGTTGATGCTCAAGGAAGAATTACTTCAGCTTCAAGTGGATCAGCTTCAAGTGGTGCTGTTACAGGTGTTAGTGGAACAGCTCCAATAACATCTTCTGGAGGTACAACCCCTGCAATTGGTATTTCAGCAGCTACAACTAGTGCAGCAGGCTCTATGTCTGCTAGTGATAAATCTAAGTTAGATGGTATAGAAGCTTCAGCTACAGCAGACCAAACAGCAGCAGAAATAAGAACACTTGTAGAGTCAGCAACAGATTCTAACGTATTCACAGATGCAGACCATACGAAACTAAATGCTATTGAAGCTAATGCAACAGCAGATCAAACAAACGCAGAAATTAAAACAGCTTACGAGGCAAACTCAGATACTAACGCATTTACTGACGCAGATCACAGTAAGTTAGACGGTATTGAAGCTAGTGCTGATGTAACCGACGCAACTAATGTAGACGCTGCTGGTGCTGTAATGAATAGTGATACTACAACTGCTGGCATGAGTTTTGTAGTTGATGAAGATAATATGTCATCAAATAGTGCGACAAAAGTTCCTACACAACAATCTGTTAAAGCGTATGTAGATACAGAAGTTGCTGGAGTTGTTGATTCTGCTCCTAGTGCATTAAATACATTAAATGAGCTTGCCGCTGCACTTGGTGATGATGCAAACTTTTCAACTACTATTACCAACTCAATAGGAACAAAACTACCTTTAGCTGGTGGTACAATGACAGGCAACATTGTTATGTCTGGTTCTCAAACCGTTGATGGAAGAGATATTTCTACTGATGGAACAAAATTAGACACAATCGAAAGTAATGCAACCGCAGATCAAACAGATGCAGAAATTAAGACTGCATACGAAAACAATTCTGATACAAATGCTTTTACTGATGCAGAAAAAACTAAATTGTCAGGAATTGAAGCATCGGCAACCGCAGATCAAACTGCGGCAGAAATAAGAACTCTTGTTGAAAGTGCTAGTGATAGCAACGTATTTACTGATGCTGACCATACAAAGTTGAATGGTATTGAAGCAAGTGCAACTGCTGATCAAACTGCTGCTGAGATAAGAACGTTAGTAGAATCAGCTACAGACTCAAATGTATTCACAGATGCAGATCATACTAAATTAAATGGTATTGAAACAAGTGCTACGGCAGATCAGACAGCAAGTGAGATAAAAACTCTTTTACAATCAGATAAGTTAACAGTAAATGAAATAGCTGATGATGCTATAACGGCTGATAAATTAGCTAATTCTATAAATACAGAAATCGCTGCCAATACAGCCAAAACATCTAATGCTAACCATACAGGGGAAGTAACAGGATCAACCGCTTTAACTATTGCAGATAATGTAGTTGATGAAGCAAATTTAAAAGTAAGCAATTCACCGACTGATGGTTATGTATTAACTGCTCAATCAGGTAATACTGGTGGGTTGACTTGGGCTGCTCAATCAAGTGGTGGTGGATTAACGTCTGACTCTGACAAAAATACTATTGGTGGTACAAACGCTGGTGATAGTATTACCTCTGGGTCGGGGATACAAAATACCTTAATTGGTTATGACGCTGGTACAGCCATAACAACAGGATATGAAAATAGTATTTACGGATATAATGCTGGTAAAACTATTACAACAGGTTTTTATAACGTTTTAATAGGTTCTCAAGCTGGTGATTCGCTGTCAGTAAATGCAAATAATAATGTTGCCATAGGTACTTTCGCTCTATCAAGTGCAGCTTCAGGTGAAAACGTAGCTATAGGTAGCAATGCTCTTGAAAGCACAGATGGTACTAGAAATGTAGCTGTTGGAAAACAAGCATTACAAAATAGTTCTGGTGTTAATTTTCTCGTAGCAGTTGGTTATCAAGCCTTAAACAGTTTAACTACAGGAAGTGACTGTACTGCGGTTGGATATTACGCTGGAAAATCACTAACCACTGGAAGTAAAAACACTTTAATGGGTTATGAAGCTGGAAATGCCCTTACAACTGGAGATAAGAACACTTGTTTAGGTCATGAAGCTGGTAAAGGTTTAACAACCCAAAGTGAATCAATAGCAATAGGTTGGCAAGCTGGTGCAACTAAACTAGGCGATCAAAATGTTGCTATAGGTAGACACGCATTGTTAAACAATCAGGGTAATGCTAATACTTGCATTGGTTATAATGTGATGAACGGCCCTACATCTGGTAATCAATATGGATCTTATAACACTGTTGTAGGTTATGGAGCTTTACCAAACGGTTCAGCATCTTATTCTAATGTCACTATAGGAAGATCTGCTCAATTAAATACAACTACTGCGGGTGGCAATGTTTCTGTAGGAGAATCTGCTGGTCAAGGTCTTACGACAGGTTTAGAAAATACGATTATTGGTAGATATGCTGGTTGGAGTGCTAGTGGTATAAACCTTACAACAGGTTCAAATAATTTAATTTTAGGCAACGATGCTTTACCTTCTTCAAATACAGTATCTAACGAAATAACACTAGGTGACACAAATATAACCAAACTTAGAGTTCCAGCTATCGGGCTTGAAGCAGAAGATGGTGTATTATCTCTTAAAACTGGTAGTGGCAGCGTAGCAGAAGCCAGATTTTATTGTGAGTCCAGTAACGCACATTATGTAGCTATAAAATCCCCTGCACATTCTTCATACTCAGGTAATGTCAATTTTGTTCTACCACCAAATGGAGGGACAAACGGTTACTTTTTGACTACAGATGGTAGCGGTAATACATCATGGGCGGCAGCTTCTGGAGGTGGTGGTGTAACTTCTGATGCTCAAAAGAATACAGTAGGAGGCACTAATGCTGGTGATAGTTTTAGTGGTACAAATGCAACAAATAATACTTTAATTGGTTATGACGCTGGTACTGGAATTACTGAAGGCGATAATAATTCAATTTTAGGATATGACGCTGGTCAAGCTATCACTACGGGTGATAAAAATACCTTTATGGGGGCTTCGGCTGGATATAGCACTACTACCGCAGATAAAAATGTAGCAATAGGTTCTTCTTGTTTATATCAAAATAGTACAGGTGCAGAAAATACAGCCACAGGAGCCTCTACCTTAAATCAAAGCACAACGGCTTCTGGTAACTCTGGTTACGGAAGAAATGCTGGCAATGCAATAACAACAGGATCAAACAATTCTGTTTTTGGTAAAAATGCTGCTAAGTCAGGGACTAACGATTTAACTACAGGTTCAAATAATATTATTATTGGCTATCAAGCAGCAGCCTCGGCAGCGACAGTATCTAACGAGATAACTTTGGGTGACGCTAATATTACTAAATTTAGAATACCAGGACTCAATAGTTTTGAAATAAACGATAGTGGTCAATTTTCTGGAGTAGCTTCTACTGCTTCTGGTACGGCTGGTGTTAGAGTGATCTATGCCTCCACATCTTCACCTTCTGGGGGAAGTGATGGTGACATCTGGATCAAACACGCTGCATAAATAATGGCAGAACTTTATGTAAATGTTAATGGTACTTGGAAGCAAGCAAGTAACTATTACGTCAATGTAAACGGCACTTGGAAAGAAGGAAGTGAACTTCATGCAAAGGTATCTTCTGCATGGAAAGAATCAGGTGGAGTATATGGTGGAACGTCAGGAATTGTAAGTACAAATATAGTTCTTGATTTAGATGCAAGTAATACTAATTCCTATAGTGGCAGTGGCACAACATGGACAGATATAAGTGGAAATAGTAATGATGCTACTCTGGTAAACGGACCTACATTTAATTCTACTCATGGAGGTTCTATTGTATTTGATGGCACTAATGATTCAGTTACAATTAGTGGTATGTCAAGTTTTGCTCCATCAGCAGTAACTTTTGAAGTATGGTTTTTAAATACACCTGCTTCTGGATATAAAGGATTAATTGATAAAGGAAGAGATAATTATGAAGGGTATTCTTTAGCCGCTTCTAGTTCTAAAGTACAATGGAAAGCAAGAGTAGGTTCTTCTAATCAAGTTGCTTTAGACAGTGAGCAATATCAAGATAGCGTGTGGACTCATGCAGTTGGAACCTATGATGGAACAGATTTAAAATTATATGTAGATGGAGTTTTAAAAACTACTACAAACTCATCAGGAACGTTGGGGTCTAATAGTCTTGGTATAACAATAGGTTCTACAAATGATAATCTTTATTTTGATGGGAGAATTAGTCAGGCCAGAATATATAGTTCTGCCTTATCAGCTAGTGAGGTTCTGCAGAACTTCAACGCTACAAAAACAAATTATACAACATTAATTACAAGTAATCTTGTTTTACATTTAAATGCAGGTGATAGCAGCTCATATAGCGGAAGCGGTACTACTTGGAGTGATATAAGTGGTAATAATAATGATTTTACTCTTACAAACGGCCCTACATATAGTTCTGATTTTGGTGGGGTGATAGTTTTTGACGGTTCTGATGATTATGCTTCTAGTGCTAATGATGTAGCTGATTTTCAATGGGGAACTGGTGCGTATAGTTACGGTGTTTGGGTAAATGCTGATACTTTAACTTCTTCTGGTGCAAATGGTTTTTTAGCTTTCTATGGAGATAACGGAGCTACCACTCAAAAAAGCTCACAAATATATGTAATAAGTGGCAATTTAAAACACATTATTCTTGATGGTGGAACCAGTTACATCTTAAATAGTTCTCAAACAATTAGCACTGGAACTTGGTATTACATTATGTTTGTTAACCCTAACGATGGCTCTACAGACGGAGCAAAACTATATGTAAATGGTTCATCAGTAGGGAGTCAAACACTTTCTGCTCTTGACTATGGAAGCACTTTAAGATTTGCTCGCACACCAAAGACTAGATCAACAGCCTATCTTGATGGTTCAGTTGCACAAGTTCATATATATAAAGGAAAAGCATTATCAGCTAGTGAAGTCTTACAAAACTACAACGCCACAAAATCTAATTACACATTAGTTACAACTAATTTAGTTTTACATTTAGATACTACAAATTCATCTTCATATTCAGGAAGTGGTACAACATGGACTGATTTAAGTGGTGAAGGCAACCATGCAACCTTAGTTAATAGTCCAGCATTTTTTACAAATAATGGGGGTTACTTAGATTTTGATGGTAGTAATGAATATGCAACTTTACCTGATATGGATTTAACAGGTAATGAACTTACCTTTAGCATTTGGACTAATGCTACAAGCACTAGTCAAGCTACTTCTTTAATATTCTTAGGTGACTCTACTGCACCTCATGGAAATGGTAGGATAATAAATGTTCACCTTCCTTATAATGGTTTTTATTACTTTGACAAAGGACATGATGGAAGTTCAAGTGCGTCTTATGACAGAATATATGGTACGGTAGCAAGTAGTGATTATTATAATCAGTGGGTTAATTGGTCATTTACGGCAAATGCCTCTACAGGGAGTATGAAGATATATCGTAATGGATCATTATATGCTAGTGGTACTGGCAAAACAAAAACCTTTTCTGACTCAGATGGTGACATGAAATATATTGGATATAATGGAAATAATTATTATCAAGGCGGAATATCAAAAATTTTGTTATATAAAAAAGAGCTAACTGCCTCTGAGGTATTAAATAATTATAATATTGAAAAGTCTACTTACGGTCATTAATTATGTCACGCAACTATTTAATTATTCAAACCTCTGAATTAGATAAAGTAGATTTTTCTCAAGTGTTAGAAACTTCTGCTTCTACTGTAAGAAAATCAGTTGACACTACAAAAACGTTTATAAAATGGAACGGTGATACAACACCTGCTTGTGTCAGTAATTTAACAGGAACAGAAGGGCCATATACGAAAGATCAATTTATGACTATACTTAATACAGATACTTGGTTTTCTGACGAAGAATTTTAAATTATGGCTGAACGTACCACTGATGAAATTGCTACTATTTTCACTAATGCTGGAGATAGCGTAACTGTAATTAACACACTTGCTGCTTTGTCATCTCTTACCGATGAACAGAAAGATGAGATTAAGCGTAATGTAGAACATCTTGAAATTATTAAGGCATATACAAAAGAAGATGGTACAACTAGCATTTGGACATCTGAGGACTTTACGGCTCAAGATGCTGCGGTTACACTAGGAAAAACTAAATACTAATTTATGGCTCGTAAGACAACAGAAGAACTACAGCAAGAATTAAAAACATTGCAAGAAAACTATAGCGAAGCAGTAGAAGTTCAAAAAAATTGTCAAAATAGAGCTATTGCTGTTAACGCTATCTTGACTGATAGAGCAGAGGAAGAAGCTGAAAAAAAGCAACAGGAATAGGATTTTTAATAAAAACTTGTCCTGTCTGTAATAAAATATTTGAAACGATGGAACAAAGAAGGATATATTGCTCTGGAGCGTGTAAAACAAGATCAAGTAGATCTAGAGGTTTTAAATAATTTTCTGTGTGTCATGCCAGATATGACATAGATTGGTGTAATACCTATAATGAATAAAAATATAAAAATTTTTAAATAAATGCTAAATCGCATCTGTCAAATTTTGAGCATTGTTTCATTTGTAATGGTAGCTTCCATGAGTGGTGGAGCGTACTTTGGTTACAAGTATGTAACTTCAGAACAGTTTAAATCTAAAGTAATGAATGAAATTCTTGGTAATGTACAAGGAATGATGCCAAAAATATTAGATAATGGTTTACCTAAGATGACAGGTCCATCAATGCCAATTATTAAATGAATTGCTGGCACTGTAAAACTGAACTTATCTGGGGTGCTGATGCCGATATAGAAGAGGATTTTCAACCTGTTTTATATCAAGAATATTCAATGGTAAGCAACTTTTCCTGTCCTAAATGTGATTCGTATGTAGAGGTGTATAAACGAAGAGATGCCTACGATTAAAGTACCTAAAATAAAAATACCGAAGATAGATATACCAGAAACACCTCTTATACCAGAACACGTTTTAACAGGAAATATACCAGGGTGTAATTTATATCACAGAGATTTAGAGATAACCAAAAATCCTAGTATTTTATATAACGATAGAAACGCATATATAACTTGCCCAGAAGGAGAGATGCCTTCGTTTAATCCCATAGAATACGATCCAAGTAAACTTATAAAAACAGTAACGCCTACGCAATCTCCACAACAACCAGAATACAGACCTGTTATACCGAAGAAAAAAGAAGAGAAAGAAACAATAGAAATACCCCCCTGCCCTAGCAAAAGAGATTTAAGGATTGGTTCATTTGTTAACGAAAAACGTCTAGAACGTGTTTCTGGCTATAAAAGAGGAGAAGATGGGATTGAATGTATTACTCTTTATGAAGACGTACCGTTCAAAGATCAGTACATACCAAATCCTCCACAGCTTGTTAGCACTGCTCTCATTGCTAGCGTTGCTGCCACTACTCCATTACTCCTTAATGTCGTAAAACCTTTAGTAAAAAATGTTATTAAGAAGTTAACTAAAAAGAAAAAGAAAACCAGTTCTTAATCGTGGAACTGGCAAGCGATTGATTTGAATTGAAGTAATTAGAACCGCATAAAACAGCACAAAAATACAATAAAACGAAGGGCATCGTTTCAAATCGGGTCATGATTAAGTCGAATCAAATCTAAGCAAGGAGTGACTCTGAGTTGAATGACAACGAGAAACAATAAGTTGAAGTTTCACTTCGCAAACGTATTAAGTCATAGAAGTGTTAAGGACAGTTTTAATCGTAAACTGACAACGATAGTTTTGAAGAAAGTCGAAGCACAATAAATCGGTAGGCACTTAATCGATTGAAAGTGAGGTGAGTTGAACCAAACTGTATTGTTTTTCATCTTGTCAACCTATTAAGTATCAAAGATGTTGAGGAAAGTTTATCGTAAGACTTACAACGTTTGATTTGAGGCAAATAGAGAAGAAGCAAAACGAGTGACAATAGGCAGAATGGTGAAAGAAGAAAGTTGATCGACAGCGAGCCACAGTGAGTTACGGCTAATCGAAAAGAAACGTGGTCATCTCGCAAACCTGTTAAGTCATAGAGATGTTAAGGAAAGTTTATCGTAACACTTACAACGAGGGCTTGAAACGAGGAATTACGGAGAATCGAGTGGGGCGGAGCCACGGAACTGCGGAAAGGCTTTCATCTCTCAAACTTATTCAATTAGAGAGATGTTGAGAAGGGTTTATCGTAACACCCATAACTGTTGCTGTGATGAGAGTGAAGCCGAAATGAGTGAAAGGACAAGGAAAAGCACAGAACAAAGCCACAGTGAGTGAAGACGCAATGAGTCGTTAAGAAGATTTTTTAAACTCTGACTTTTCAATCAAAGATTTAGGTAATCTTTCTCCTTTTCTTTGCAACTGCAAAGATTCTTTTCTAGCACCATCAGCAGCAGAAGCTATGAACGCATGATGAATTTGTTTAGTTTCCAACTCACGTTGTTTTGATGGATCTAGAT
>VTLG01004802.1_pt1 | contig 13592 bp, 16 predicted proteins | sample 4694571 | NCBI WGS metagenome assembly VTLG01 (sample SAMN12604809, study PRJNA352737) | marine metagenome | biome: ENVO:00000447; feature: ENVO:00000209|ENVO:00000569|ENVO:01000036; material: ENVO:00002151; isolation source: viral sequences binned using virsorter ...
TAAATATTGCAGGAGATAATGGAATCTTTGCATCTTTTAATCCTTCTCTTGGTAAATCAAACAACATGGTTGATAAACTTTCAGTCCATGCTGGTTTATAATGAGGTGCTTCTTTTATAAACTGTTTGAAAGTGATCATGTTTTAGCAACAGAATTAAATTTTACTGACAAATTATAATATTGTCCTAATTTTTTTACTCCTGCATGACCACCTTTATTTGATCTTATAACCATATTCATAGTAAGAGTCTCTTTTCCTCCACCTGACACTAAATCTATATGCCAGTTTTGTTTTGATTTCATACTTTTATATGCAACAATATACTTTGTAACTGCCAAAAATACTCCAACTTCATCATCATCAGTTACTTGTTGAAAATCATTTCCTACTCCTTTAATAACTATTGTTGGAGTATCTGGTGCATTTCGTAATATATTTTCTTTAATATATTTAAAGGCTTGTTTGGGGTTTTTATTAAATAACTCTATTATAGCCTTTCTCATAATTTCTAATTGTTCATCATAATATTGTTCATATAATCTATTATTTTTTCGATTGAAATCCTTTAATAATTTTCCTGTAATTCTTTTTCCTTGTCTGGTATCATATTCTGTTTCACTTGGCATTCCTTCAATTTTGGAATAAACTTCTTTATGAAGTTTTTTTCTTAAATTAACAAGTTCTCTTTGTTTTCCAAACGCTTCCCAAACAGGATTAACAAATGTGTTTAATTTTGCCTCATGTGTTGCCTTACCACCAGCTTTTAAACTAACTCCTAAAGTTTTATTATCATTAAATGTTAAATACATATCGCCAGGATGTTTATCATCAACACCAGAAGGTTTTGCTCTATATCCCCAAAGAGTACTTTTTATGGGAGATTGTCTATTCTGTATTCTTAAATATTTCAAAATCCCCATAGCATTTTCCATTTTTGTTTTAAACTTGGAAGAATCTGGAGCTTTTGCTATCGTTTCTTTTGCGGCCTCCCTGTCCTGAGCTCCAACACATTTTAATCTATCAACATCAACAGTTACTATTTTATCATAAAATTCTTCTACACTTTTAGGGTCAGACCATCCTTTTTCCCAAGCTATACATGGAAATAATTCTGTAATACTGGAATTAAGAGTAGTCTCTTGCATTCCTCCTGCGGCTGGTTTAAATAAAACTATAATTATTTTATCTTTATCATCTTCTGGATCTGCAAATTTATCTTTTAACCATATATGCTCTATACTAGAACTGGCATAATCTTTTATTTCTGCATCTATTCCTGCATCTTTTAAACTTTTAAAAAAATCATCTCTTGTATCTATTCTATCATTATCTCTAACAACAATTATTATTCTACTTGAAGATGATTTTTTATTATCAATCTCATATTTTAATCCAGATAATACATCTTTTATATTATCTGGTATTGCAGCCTCAGATAGATAATTTCCAGATAAAAATCCTGTAAAACTTTGCATTTTTTGATAAAATAGAGGGAATTCTAGACAAAAAAGGTAGGTATGTTTCAAATTCCCATGTTAATAAAGTACTTGGAAGTATTTATAAGATTAGAACTTCCAATCCTCTGTATTTATTTGTGGAGTTGGAATATCTTGACCAGAATCAAGTATATCATGTTGAGCTTGTTGTTCACAATCATATAATTTCATCTTTGGTCTATCAATTCCTAGAATAAATTTCTTATTTTTGGTAGGATCATTGTATCGATTCTTGAGTTGTTTTACCAGAACTTGGTTAAGTTCCTCTAATTCTTCAGTTTGTATGAGTGCAAACATAAAATCAGCAGTTGCTGGTAGTCCAAAACTCTCACTAGTATCTTCCAGACCAAAATCTGAAGCAGTAAATCCAGTTCTGTTCACCTGAGTTGCAGATACTATGGGAACATCTTGTTCGACTGCAAAACCTCTTAATTCTTCTGCAATGGCCTTAATATAGAAATAAGATCCTACATTTGTTCCTGCTCTGAATCTGGAAGATGCACAAATGTTTAAATAATCTATAAAAATAATTTTAGGTGAGAATTGTCTTTTAATTTTTAATTCTTTAATCAAAGATTTAAAATGTCCTGAATGTGCAGATGCAGTAGGATATTCCTTGATTATCAGTTTTCCCTGAGTTTTCTTTTTAATTCTATCTACTGAACTTTCAAAAAGGGTCTTTGGTAGGTCATGTAATTCATCAATAGTCAAATCCATCAAATTGGCATCTATTCGTTCTGCAATCCGTTCCTCAGCCATCTCTAATGTAATATAAAGAACATCATACCCATTTAACAAAACATTGGCTGCATGGTGACACATGAATAGGGTTTTACCTACTCCTGTACCAGACATTATAATATTTAATGTTTTATTAGGAAGTCCACCATTAGTTATGTCATTGAAGTATTTGAGATCGAAAGGAATTCGTTCTTCTTTCGTATGATAAAACGCAAAACGATCCTCGGCATTATCAATATAATCATGACCGATAGACAAATCGAAACTAACAGAAAGAGCATCAGACAAAATGTCAGGAAGAGCAGTAGTATTCCGATCTTTATCATTCCCCCCAATAATGTTAATTCCATCAAGGACTGCCAAGTGAAGAGCCCTGTCTTTACAGTATTGTTCGGTTGTGTCAACCAACCATTTTTGGTCTGTCGAATCATGTGATAATCCATTCACTAAGTCTTGAGTTGTTTTCCATGCCTCCTCATTTAAATCAGTTCGTTTTTCTAATTGTATAGTTATAGCTTCTTTTGTTGGTAATTCACTATACTTATCTACAAACTTTTCTATTTCATCGAATACGATCTGATGTTCTTTGCCTTCAAAATATTTAATCTTCAGAAAGGGTAACACTTTCCTTGTGAATTCCTCGTTGGTCATCAAGTGACTCAGAATCATGTTCTCTGTAGATAATTTCAAAATCCTCCTCCTCAGTTAGTCCTTTTTCAAGACATGAAACAAGAATATCCCCTGCTATTTCATGAAATTCTTGTTCATGTTTCAAATGGTTATTATTTTTCCATTGGGCAGGCCTCAATGTAAAATGAAGGTTCATTCCCCCATTTTTAGTTTCTTCACCCATCATAACATCCTCATAAATGTAAACCAATCCTTTAAATTTACCTTCTTCAATTCGTACTGCATTGAGTTTGGAATCATCACCCTCTCGCACAACTATTGAATGTTTAATTGTTTCTACTGGTGTATATTCAGACATAGTGTAAATAGCTCCCTAAAATATATTTGTCGTTTGATATTGGTGTGTTTCCACGATGTAGATATGTCCACGTTGAAGGAAACAATAACATTGTACCACACTTTGGAGTCACAGTCAAGTCCAATTCTGGAAATTCTGTTTCTCCACCTTCTTCTACATCATTTAAATAAACAAAGAGTACCAGAAAACGCATTGCAGAATCGTAACTCCCAACATCAACGTGATCCAAGAAATTACCTCTACCCATTCTGTAGCGTTTAAGTCGAATTTCTTCAAATCTGAAATTCTCTGGCCAGGCACGCTCGTGTAACCCTGTTTCTTTTTTGTATTTCTGTAAGACATATTTAAATCTTTCGTAAATGCTCATTTGTGTGTCAAGAGTTTCATCACGAAAGTCATTTAAATTTATCTCATCAAAATGTCGATGGTCTTTTAAATCAGTATGAGTTAAATTTTTATTATATTCCTGTAAACTAAAATATTCAACAATACCCGCACATTCCTGTTTACTGAATATCTTCGGATATGTCTTGATCCACTTCTCCATAAAGAAATTCCTTTTTCGCTGCTTCTTCTAAATCATTCATAACTTGTTTATCAAAATATTTCTCTGGATTGTCATAGATGGATTTTCCATATAACTGTTTACCATCTATATCATAACGATTACCAGACCTTTTAAATACTCCATGTTTCTCACCAAATTCTAGAAGTCCATAATATCTATCGATGCCTGATTTATAACCTAATCGAACATCTATCATTTTATTTTCTACTGTCAGTCTGGATTTCTGGTTCTTACAATGGATAATGTTTCCTACAACCTCAGTACCATCTTTGTCTTTTTTCTTCGACAAGTACACAATAGAACTGGCTGCATACTTGAGTCCAGAACCACCACCCATTTCCTTAGTTGGCATATATGCACCGATTACATCATAGGTGTGATTGGTCACTATCAACGGCACGTTGGCACGACCTAACTTGAGAGTCAACACCCGAAAACAAGCTTTTATGATTTGAGCTCTGGTCATATCTCTGGTTTCTGCTCCTGCAGCTGTATCTTCCAGTTCTTTTGTAGTTGATAAGTTACCCAAAGAGTCCAAAACCAACATCATAGGTTTCAGTTCTTCCTGTTCCAGATATGCATCTAATATTTTTATTGCCTGTGTTCTAAATTCCTGTATAGTTACTACTGGAAGTATCACCATTCGTTTAGGGTCAATACCTCTAGACTCTATAAGTTCTCTTGGTATTGCAGACTCAGACTCAAAGTATAATACTCCTGCATCTGGATTTGCATCCAAGAACTGTTTGACCATTCCTAGTGCAAAGTATGTTTTTCCTGTTGCACTTTCCCCAGCAAGTGCAGTAATTTTGTTTGAAGGTAGTCCACCATTAAGACTACCAGAAAGTAAAGCGTTAAATAAGTAAGAGCCGGTGTCAATGTAACTATGAACATCACCAGCTGCAACACCTTCTTCAACGATTGAAGCGTATTCATTTCCTGACTCCTTTATAAATTGTTTTAAATCCATATTTTATCCTATAAATCTATTTCCTTTGCTCATGTTCCATCCTCCCCACTCTGGTTTAAGATTTTCTAATGCAAAACATTCTTTTATTTGATCTTCAGAGGTAAAATATGACATAGGTATTTTATGATCTATATGCCACTCTCCTTGATTTTCCCATGTCATTCCATCCTTAAATAATGACTCTAAATGATCTTTTAATTCTTCTGCTGTATATCCAAGTAATTCTTCTGTTCTTCCTGTCTTTGTTCCTCCTACCGATTTGATGAATTGAAGTAACTGCCTTCTTCTGATGTCTTTTAATCTGAATACAGGGTCATTTCGGTATCGTTTCATCTTCCATTCAGTATGTTGTTTCTTATACTCTGGTGTGGCGTATCTTATCTTGTTCCTCTTTAAAATTTTCTCTTTATCTTTTCGATAGGTCTTAGCATCTATTATTTTCTTACACTCTACACATCTACTATCTGATGTATATCTTTTTGTATGTCCTTCGTTACAGGGCCTTCCTTCATAAAATCTATCGCCCTTCTTTATGGCTTGTTGTCTTGGTGACATTATTATCCTTTATCCTTACTCCACTTTAAAAGTTTATTAACTTCCTGTTCAAATTTTTCCTTGCCCATTTTTTTACGAAAATGTTTTGTAGAATCTAGTGCCTTTTTTAATCTATTATCTTCCACAGATTCCGTAACTTTTGTTGTGCTGAATAAAGTATCGGGCTCAATACCAGCTATATCAAATAAATTTTGCATTAGTCACTCCTGTTTTCTGATTTATCGACATCGAATCCTTCTGGATACCGACCACTTAATTTTTTAGTATTCTCTGCGAGAACTTCGTGAAGTTCCCAATTCATTGACAATAAAACTTGTTGGACATACCACATTATATCACCAAGTTCATTTTTTATTTTCATCCTTTGTTCAATAGATGTTGGTTTCTTTTGAAAAAGAACCTTTTTCACTATATCTAAAAGTTCACCACCCTCAGAACAAATACCAATAGCTCCTGTAAGTAGTCTTTGTGGTTGACTCCATTTTGGATCACCATCTTGCAATTCATCTAATCTTTCAATAAATACATCACAATCTTTAGTGGCTTCTGAAGTTACACTATCCACAAATTCTCTATGTTTTCTCACATATGGGGCTTCATCACTTTTTCCATATATGTTTAATTTTACTTCTTTGGGGTTTGCCATATCCATATTATTTTTCTCCTAATTAAAAAATTGATTTAAATTTGATTCACTTTTATATTTACTAATATTCTTCTTATTATATTTTATATCTTTTGACATCTCAAATGGTATAGTTTTAGTTTTTACATATTCTGTTTTGCCAGGGCCTTTCACAGTCCATTCTAAATCAGCATCTTTTGGGTAGTTCAATCCCCATGTAACTGTTGAATTTTTTAAATACCTTCTATCGAATTTGGACATAGGATAAATGTATCTAAATTGTTTTCCCTTCACTCTACTCAATTTTAAATCCCTCAGTTGCTCAAAATTTGGTCTATGACCATATTTCAAACCTTCTTCATTCGGTAATTGTCCTTGTAAAGTTCTTGGATGTACTTTCTCACCAGTTTCAGTAACGTAAATGTCTGTTATGGAATATCCACCATACAGAAAATTTGCAGCCTGATACACATATCCAGGCTTACCTACAATACCATCTGCCCATGTAAAAAGATATTTGATGTCTGTATTTTCTCTCAACCACTTGACTGCCATTGACAACATTTGAGATTCACTATTTCTGGGCATTGCATCATCCATGCACATCTTACCAATTTCATAATAATCTTTTGTATCGAGTTCTGGAAATAGTTTTTTAATTGTATGTTTTGGCCTCGTTCCCCAGCCAAAAGTAATAACTCCTACCATTTCATTATCAGTAAAATATCCAAGAAAGTACTTTGTCAAACTTGGCATAACCGCCGAATAATGTCTTTCTGACACAAACTCTGAAGCTGTAACTTTGTGTATCTGTTTCAACATTCACCTTATTCAAAAAAATCTAATAATGTTGTTTGAGTTCCATATGATTCATCAATCTGCCAACCAATAGAGTTTGTAATAAACTTTAATGGTTCTACATATGATTTCTCAAATTGTTTATCATAATCGATATATTTTTGCACTTCCAATTCTGTAGGACACTCTGTAAAAAAAGTAAATACGTTTGTTTGAAATGGATTTGGATTCTTCAAATAAACAAACTTAACCTTTTCACCTTCCATAATCTCAGGATACTTTTTATTTAATTTCTTATCCTTGAGTTGATAATTGTACAATAAAGCACCCTTAACGTGCATTGGACAACCTTTTCTAAAAATACCATTCGTTGTAGACCACTTTCGTAAACCATTACATGATCGTGGAAATGCAATCATGTCTGGTTTAAGTTCTAACCATTCTTTACGAAATTCTTGTATAAAATTATTAAGGTCTTTTTCAGAACCATCTATAATTAATCTTAATGCATCTCTAATCTTGTCTCGACAAACTTGTGGAGTTGATGATTTAACTGCTTCGATACCCATCATCTTGAGTTTTGGTTCTGCATACTGAACACCCTCAGAGTTATGGACATTCAGAATGTATCGTTTCTTTGCAGTCCAAATACCCTTGTCTGCAATAACCTCACGAGCCATAATCATCTTCTGTTCATATGCATTTGTATAATCTGCAAGATCTTGAAACTTTTGATTGATAAATGGTTCTATTTTATCACTACATATTGTGTCAAGAAACTTTACAGGATTTTTCGGTTGTAACTTTTCTACTAAAGATTCAAATGTAATATAAACAGAGTCCGTATCAGAAGCAAGTATATAATCCACATCTTCAGTTTTCAACAATTCATTTAAATATTTGTTTAATGCAATTTCTATCCACCTAATGGAAAGTTGTCCACCATATGTTACAGCCTCTGCAATACGAATATCGTAAAATCTGAAATACTGATTACCGATTGCACCATACGCAGAGTTCAATGCAATCTTGAGTGCCATCTGTTTGTTCTTGTATTGAGATATAAGATTTAAAAGTTTTGGATGTTTTGTATCCTCAAATTCCTGTTGTGCATCCAACATCAACTTCTTAGTTTTCTTACGATCATTATACATCTGTAATAATAATTCAGGTAAAAAACCATATTTGGTACAATCAAACAATGCACCATTTGGAGTTATTGTTTCTTGTTTTTTCTTGAGGAAAGAAGTATCAAACTCTTGTGATAACATTTTATCAACAGTAGGCACCGATTTATGCATTCCCTTGATAGTCTCAGGGGAAATATTATAGTTCATGATCAAATGTGGATATAGAGAATTTAAATCAAAACTGACAACCCACTTATGAAGTCCTACTTGTGGTTCTTTAACATAAGCACCAGCATATCCTTCTGATTTACTATCCCTAACGATTTGTGGAATCTGAATATTTCTATCTCTCAAATAATTGTAAATAATCACATCCCACATTCTAACCTGAGAAAATACATCTGCATAATTACACTTTGCACTATAAGCCATTGTCATGATTAAATCAATCAGTTTCATTTTATCTTCAAGACGATCTACCAACTCCACATCTTGTATATTGTATTCAATAAATGATTGATAATCTTTAGTGTACCATTCTCTATAAGTATCGTATGGATTTGGGTCTTTACGTTGTCCCAATTCTACAAATGCAATGTGGTCTAATCGATAACTCTCCTGAGCTGAATAAGTAAACTTTTTATACAAGTCAAGATAATCTAATTGTTCCAGACCAAACACATTATAACAAATATGTTCTTTACCAGCAATATACACACTATCTTTATATACTGTTTTCCATACAGACAATCTCTTAATCTCATCCTCACCAAATCTAATTATAATACGTTGTATTAAATACGGCAAATCATAAAACTTTGAGTTCCATCCTGTAACGACATCTGGTTTATGTGTTTCCCAAAATCCAAGAAACTTTTGTATCAATTCATCTTCATCTTGACATTTAATATAATGTACATCTTCACGTTCATTTTTAAACTCATCAACACCAAAAACCACTATCTGTTTTGACTGATGATTTTTAATTGTAATAGAAAGTAATTCTTCTTGTGCTTGATTCACACTTGGAAATCCATTATCACTTGCAACCTCAATGTCAATAGTCACAACTAAAATGTCATCCATCTTCCAATTAATTTCACTTTTCCATGTATCAGAAATATACTGGAAATTATAACGAGTCATTCCATAAATTAAATTTTGTTGTTCTGAATATTGTGAAAGGAATTCTTTTGCGGATTTAATAGATTGATGTTTGACTGGCGTTAAGTACCTACCATCAAGAGTTTTGTATTGGGATTTCTTTTGTACAGGGACAAAGAGAGTTGGTTGATATTTATTGCGGACAGTTATTCGTTCTCCGTTCTTAACTCCACGAACAAGAATACTATTTCCGTAACTAATTACATTTGTATAAAAATCCATAATATAACTATTATACTACAGTAAAACGAAAATGTCAAGTTATTATCCGTTCAACTGCACATTTGGAAGTATGATTCCAGAACCAAATTTAGAATTCCATGCATCTCTAGCAGCATCTATTGGTTGGGTTATACAAATAACCCAATCCATTTTAACTGTTACATTGTCATGTTTTGCAAAAGGAGGCCAGGGCGTGAAACCCAAACCTTGATCTGTGGGCATTATCTGGCAAGGATTAGATATAATAACATCATCACTAATAACTGTTACATCACCTATAATTTCCTCGCCAGATTTTAACTTAACCAGGCGAATATCACTCATCTTTCTTCTTACCTATATTATATTTTTGTTCAAGAATCCAATCGTTCTTTTCTGTAAACGATAATACCTTGATTTGACTTAATGGTGCTTTAGGTTCAGCTTTGCCAACTAAACCAACTAACCCCCAATCACTTAATAAACCAGCGATAGTATTTCTTCGCTCTATATCATTTTCTGTAAGGCTTGATTTTTTTCCATCCAATACAAATAGTTCTTTAAAATGGACAATGTAATATTTGCCTTTTTTATGAAGTAAATGACATGATTGCCATAACTTCTTTTCTCTGCGAGATGCAACACCAATTCGTGATAAAGTTTCCCTAACCTTCAGAAAATCATCAGGCTCACTTAGGGTAACTTCTAACATATCATTTGATGTCCAATTTAAATCTTCATTCATTTTCCACCTTTTTCTAATTTGGTTTCCATATAGGATATATCCTCATCCGTGAGAACATTCAGAACTTCTTTAGCTCTCTGATCACTATATCCAAAATATTTCTTAATAGTTTCTAAATTCTTAATTTTAGAAGTTTTAAGCCAAGGAGCAAATCTTTTCCTTGTTCTTATACTATTTAGTAGAAAATGGAATTGGAGTTTGTTATCTAACCCATTGTAAATATTCATTTCATTTACCAACAGGATAGTGTCTGAAAAGGGATACAGACAACGATTTGATATAAAAGGAGAATATTTTTTCTCCCACATTTCATCTTCTGAGTCCATCAATGGTTCTTTAGACTGATTGATGGCTTTCAGATAATCTTTCAATTCATACATTATATAGAGTATATTTTACAGTTAATTCTTCATCTTTTTCAATATCTTTAGTAGTAACCAGAGAATAATAAGTAAGCATTGATTCTTCTGGTGATTCTATTTTAACACAATTTGATTCATCATCATGATTAATAAATCCACCTATTGGTGTACGAATGTAACTTGTCTCAAAGCCTGGAGCATAGATATGAGAAACACCTAAATGTGTTCCCCTCTTGATGGATGTTGTAGCAAAAAGTCCATATCCATGTATTGATGACTTTCTAACTTCTACTGAATCTGGTAAAGGTTTGTACATTATCTTATTATATTACTATTTCCTATAATCCAAAAACAAGATTTTTCTGATTTTTCTATTATATCTTCCATCATCTCAAATGATTTTGATTCATATATCATATCTAATTCAAATCCTACATTTTTCTTCAATAAAGAATGATATGCATAGCTTCCACAAATATATTTATAGTCATATTCCCATGTCATTCCTTCTAAATTTTTGTGAATTTCTTTAGTACGATCATAACCAAAAGGTTGTAATGCCACAATTTTAAATTTCTTATTGTACATTCTAACTCCTTCTAAAATTCCTGTAAATGTAACTCCACTTCCTAATGGCACATATAAAGTATCACACTCTACATTTTGAACTTGTTCTGCAATTTTTCCTATAATAGATGCCCTATATTGTTGAGCTGCATATCCAAACAAAACTTTAAACATAGGTCTAGTTTCTGATAACTTATTTAAATTTGAATATAATACATTATTAAATCCTTGAGATTCACTAAGAACTACTAACTCTGCATTTAAATCTCTACACCAACTTATTGATTTTTGTTTAAGGGCTCCTTCGATAGTTGTGTTACCAAAACCAATAATAGATTTAAGACCAAATTCTTGTGCAACCCTTGCAACGATTGGTGATTGTGGTGATTGTATAGAAGCTGCTGTTGATATTGTACTTCCACATTCATTAATAATATATTCTAAATTAGTTTTAATTAAATCTCTACATTGTCGAATCTTTCCCCCTGTAATAAAATCCTCACCATAGGGGGCATATAAGTCATCTCTTTTAAAAAATATTCCTTGATGTTCTTCTACAGGAGTTAATTCTGTCATGACATAAATCTTTCTAATGTAGATTTTTGTAATAAATCAAAATTTTTATCTCTACTAAAACACCAAATATTTTCTATGTAAGTTTTTTTCATATATTCTTCTAATTGTTTTTTATCTAACAATCCATCTTCCCCTTTAAATTTAACTTTTCCATGAGGTCTTTGCATAATTCTCATACCTATTTGTCCTAAAAAATATGAAGATAAATGATTATCTGTGCATATTTCATCACTAGTTCTATATCGTATTCCATCAACTACTGGATCATAAATGTTAATTGCAAGTAATCCTTTCTCACTCAAAGAATCAAAAGAATTGCGAGATACAGGAAGAAAAAACTTATCTCTCCATGAATTATATTCATTAAATTTGGCCCATGATTGATCTTCTTGATGTTCCCCACCTTTATTATATTCTTCAGTAGAAAAATATGGTGGTGAAGTAAAGGAACAATCTATTTCATTTATATCTTGCCATGGTAAATCTTCGGCACCACATCGATATATAGTAACTTTTTTTTCTCCATTACAAACAAAAAAACCTTTATTTTCTACAATAGAAGCATTTGTATTCCCTAACAATCTTTCATACTCAATACATTGTTTTTTATATCTTTCATAAGTATTCGGATTAGGATCACATCCAACATATTCCTGAGCATTACTTGCATAAAATCCACACAATCTATCACCCCACCCACAACTAGTATCTAATACTTTATTGGCTTTAGACATTTGATAAATACATTTTGCCACTATAGGTTTGAATTGTGTTGCAATATATGTTCCAAGTCTAAATGCAGAAATATAAGCATCTTCATCTAATTTTCCCCCAATAAAATTTCCTTCTTTATCTTTTTTAACATCATTAATTCCTCTCCATATTGGGCCAAGACATCTCCAAATTTCCTTTGCTGTTCCTGTAGACCAAACACCTATTGGTGGCATACATTTCCAAGAACCACAATTTAAACGCAAATCTTGATGAAAATAATTACTAGAAGTATTAAACACACTTGGTGCATCTATAATTCCAAGTCCAGATTTAGGATAAGAATGTAGAAAATCATCAAATTTTTCCATAACATCAACATCAGTTTTAAAAAACTTCTTATAGTTTTGTAACATAAGTTTTTTAAAATTTGCATCCATATCATAAATGGAAATTTTGTACAATGGAAATTCTGGTCTTTCTTTAAAAATAAATTCGGCAAGAGTTTCCCTAAAAGTATCCCTACCATATTCTTGAGTTAAATTTTGAAATTTTCCTTCTGGAATTATAGGTAGCCCAGTAGAATCTATATGTTCTTTTAAAATTTGATATAGATTATTTGAACTTTGCATCTTTCATTATTTCTATTAAACAAGCCATTAAATTGATTTCTTGGTCAGCAACGAATGCAGACTTGTACTGATATTCTGCAATATGTAGAATTATTTGTGGAATCGTACTAGATTCCGTTGATTGATATAAATGATCATATATTTTACGAAAGATTTTCTGAGGGTCATTATCCATATTATTTACAACCCATGTACGAACACCTTTGAAGTTTTTAGACTTCAGGCTTTCGATTAATTCTCTCATATTTGCATCACTAATATTTAGCAAAATACCAGAGTCAATATTTCCAGAAACAGAATATCGTTGCAACTCATTTAACACCCTACGGAAATCTGGTAGGTGTTTCATAATAAGTTCTGCAACTACTTTTCCTTCATATTGTATATTATTTTCTGTTAGAATAGATATACACCTATTCATAAAATCAGATGCTAGTTTTTGTTTATCTGTATCAGTAATATGATAATCAATAACTGCACATCTAGAATGAATAGGTTCTATAATTCTATTTTTGAAATTACAAGTAAAGATAAAAGAACAATTTGAAGAAAATCGTTCTATAAAACCACGCATTGCTGGTTGAACTGAATCAGGCGTCATGTAATCTGCCTCATCCATAATAACTACTTTTCTTCCACCAGACATAGAAACGGAACTACAGTATTGTGTAAGTTTATTACGAAGCGTTTCAATCAATCGACCTTCATCAGATCCATTGACAATAATATAATCGCAGTTTAGGGATTTACACAATACCATAG
>VTLG01005490.1_pt1 | contig 13591 bp, 7 predicted proteins | sample 4694571 | NCBI WGS metagenome assembly VTLG01 (sample SAMN12604809, study PRJNA352737) | marine metagenome | biome: ENVO:00000447; feature: ENVO:00000209|ENVO:00000569|ENVO:01000036; material: ENVO:00002151; isolation source: viral sequences binned using virsorter ...
TGTCAGTGGGTTACAAGTACAGAGAACCGCCTATATGTAGGTTGGTTTGGTGTGCTAATGATCCCTTGCTTATTAGCAGCAACAACTTGTTTTATACTCGCCTTCATCGCAGCACCGCCTGTAGACATAGACGGCATACGTGAGCCTGTTTCTGGCTCGTTAATATACGGAAACAATATTATATCAGGAGCAGTCGTCCCCTCCTCAAACGCAATCGGACTACATTTTTATCCAATTTGGGAAGCCGGAACCATGGACGAATGGTTATACAATGGCGGACCATACCAACTCGTTGTCTTTCATTTCCTCATAGGTGTAGCAGCTTATGCAGGCAGACAATGGGAGCTATCATACAGACTTGGCATGAGACCATGGATCTTTGTTGCATATACTGCACCACTATCCGCAGCTCTTGCAGTCTTTCTTGTTTATCCTTTCGGTCAGGGTTCATTCTCTGACGGTATGCCTTTAGGTATCAGTGGAACATTCAACTTTATGTTTGTCTTCCAAGCGGAACACAACATCCTTATGCACCCCTTTCATATGCTCGGAGTTGCGGGCGTGTTTGGTGGTTCTTTGTTTAGTGCTATGCACGGAAGCCTTGTTACTTCCTCAATCCTTCGGGAGACCACGGAAGAAGTTTCACAGAACTATGGTTACAAGTTTGGTCAAGACGAGGAAACATACAACATTGTAGCTGCACACGGCTACTTTGGTAGACTTATATTTCAGTATGCCTCTTTTAATAATTCTCGTAGCCTACATTTCTTTTTGGCTACTTGGCCCGTGGTTGGCATATGGCTCACCTCAATGGGCATCTGCACCATGGCTTTCAACCTTAATGGCTTTAACTTTAACCAGTCCGTCGTTGATGTTAACGGCAAGATCATACCAACATGGGCTGATGTATTGAACAGAGCCAACTTAGGGTTTGAAGTAATGCACGAGCGTAATGCTCACAACTTCCCACTTGACTTAGCATCAGCTGAGTCTACAAACGTAGCACTTACTGCACCACAAATAGCTTAACTCCAACGTCCGTTCATCGCTTATGCGACGCATGCAATCTAGTCATGGAACGGGGGCTAGGTATCGGAGGGAACTATGACAGTAACTTACGTTTACCGTGGTGTTGTTTATACAAGACACAAGTAATGGCACATCAAAGCTCGGTTATGCAGGCTTCTGTAACTAGGTATTCACCTGAACCAGAAGTCAAGCAACCTGAAAACAAAACTGAAGAAAAGAAAGAAGATGCTCAACTAGAGACTCCTTCTTACTAAACAGCCGGGGAGCACCTCAGAGTCGGACTCCCCTGCCATTGGCATAAGCCTCTACGGAGATACCTGATGCCGTCTAGACGGTGTGGATAGACACACAAAATTGGCCGAAAAAAATTCTGTACAGGAAAGCAATATAACCTTTATCCATAACAATGGCACAACAGAATAGTACACTGACCACGGCTCTTACACGCCCGGGTCAGGCTAATAGTACAGGCGACGCTAGAGCCCTGTATTTAAAGTTGTTCAGTGGAGAGATGTTCAAAGGCTTCCAGCACAATGCAATCGCTAGAGACCTTGTAATGAAGAGAACACTTACAAACGGTAAGTCACTTCAGTTCATCTACACAGGACACACAAAAGCCGAGTATCATACACCCGGTAACAGCATACTAGGTAACACCGATGGTGCACCTCCAGTAGCTGAGAAGACCATCACAGTTGATGACCTTCTAATCAGTTCAGCATTTGTCTACGAATTAGATGAGACACTTGCTCACTATGAACTAAGAGGAGAGATCTCCAAGAAGATTGGATATGCTCTTGCTCAGAAGTATGACCGTTTAGTATTCAGAGCAATCGCTCGTGGTGCTAGGGCTGCTTCTCCAATCACTAAGTCAGGCTTCGTTGAGCCCGGCGGAACACAAATCAGAGTTGGTACAAACAACCAAGCATCTGACGCATACAGCTCATCTGCATTAATCAATGCTTTCTACGATGCTGCTGCAGCTCTAGATGAGAAAGGAGTTTCTACTGATGGTAGAGTTGGTGTTCTAAACCCAAGACAATACTACGAACTAATACAAGCTGTTGGTTCTAACGGACTTGTCAACAGAGACACACAAGGTACAGCCTTACAGTCTGGTAACGGAATCATTGAAATTGCAGGCATCAAGATCTACAAGTCAATGAACATTCCATTCTTCAGTCAGTACGGTACTAAGTATGGCTCTGCATCTGCAACTAACCCCGGTGTAACAAGCCCCGGAAACGTAGGTTCATTTGTAGGTGAAGCTGTTGAAGATGCTGCTAACGATGTTACTGGTATCAACAACGAGTACGGTGAAGAGACTGAATTTGCAAACAGCTGCGGACTTATCTTCCAGAAGGAAGCTGCAGGCTGTGTAGAAGCAATCGGTCCACAAGTACAGGTAACATCTGGAGACGTTTCAGTAGTATACCAAGGTGACGTAATCTTAGGAAGACTAGCCATGGGTGCAGACTACTTAAACCCAGCTGCTGCTGTTGAACTAATCGCTGGTGCTGCTACCGGATCTTCTGGTAACGCTGCATTCTAATGCGAGTTAATACGGGGAGTTCATTCTCCCCTTTTCTTATTTATAATTATGCCTTTTCCAACCACAAACGCTACACAAGAGCTACCAGCTATTAACCATATATTGTCGTCATGTGGTCAAGCTCCTGTAACCACTTTAGACCAAACCAACCCGGACGTTGCGATTGCCTATGCTACACTGTTACAGGTGTCACGAGAGGTACAGTCTGAAGGATGGACATTTAACAAAGAGTATCACTATGAGTTTGCACCTAATGCAGATAATGAGATAGAGATACCAAACAACATACTACAGATAAAGTTAACAGAGAATGCTAACAATACCACACACGATGGTATACGCAGACAGGGTAAACTGTATGACAGACAGAATCATACATACAAGTGGACACACAGCAACCCTATCGAGGTTGACATTGTATGGTTATTTGACTGGGTAGATTTACCAGAACCAATACGAAACTACATACAAGCCAGAGCCGCTACCTTAGTATCAAGTAAGATCATAGGTGACGACGATCAGTTTATCAGGCTAGAGAAACAAGAAGCTTTGCTTAGAGCTTTAGCTATGGAGTACGAAACACAACAAGGTCAGTTCACTATGTTTGGTCATCCACAAGGTCAACAGAACTACTATCAAAGCTATCAACCATTTCACGCTTTACAACGATAATGCCAGCAGTAACTCAACGAGTTGACAACTATCTTGGTGGAGTATCTAGACAAGCAGACACTAAAAAACTTCCCGGTCAAGTTGAGGAATGCTTAAACGGTTATCCTGACCCTACCTTTGGTCTGACTAAAAGACCGGGTATGCAGTGGATTTCTAATCTAGGTACTGGCACTACATATGACAGCTCTAAATGGTTCTACATTGCTAGAACTGCAACAGAAAAATATATAGGATGTATCACACCAGCGTCAGGAGGCTCTACAGGAGGCATTTTTATATGGAATGCTATAACTGGGGCAGCTGCTACCGTAACGTACGGTACAGGGGCACAGGCATACCTTACAGGAGCACGTACTAATTATCATATACTGACTGTACAAGATACATCTATCATAACTAACAATCTTATCACAGCTGACAAGCAAGCTGACCCTACATTTATAGCTAACACCAGAGCTACACTTGTACTGTCAGGTGCAGTTGTAGGTATTACAAGTGGTGTAAATATAGACCAGTACTCTGTAACAATTAACGGAAGCACTGTTACATATACAGCACAGACAAACGATGGCTACGACGAAGTACTAACTGGACTTAAAACTGCTATCGACGGATTAAATATATCAGGTTTAACAGTAACAAAATTTGTAGGCTCACTTGAGCTTGACAGAGTTGTGAGTGGTACACGTACTGCATTTACTATATCTGCAAAAGGTGGACTTGATAACAGTAAGTTAGGTGTATTCCAAGACCAAGTTGATAACGTATCACAGCTACCAGCTCAGTCTTTCCAAGACCACGTAGTTAAGATTATTAACACTACATCTGATAAAGATACATACTTTGCTAAGTTTGTTGCAGACAACGGTACATCAGGTACTGGTTTCTGGAAAGAAACAAGAGATCCTAGTAAGTCACCGGGTTTAGACTCAGCAACTATGCCACACGAACTTATCAATTCTTCTGTTAATAACTTCCAGTTACGTCGTGTAACGTGGACAGAACGTGAAGTAGGTGATGATGAGACAAACAGTCATCCCTCGTTTGTAGGTAAAAAGATACAACAATCTTTCTTCCACAGTAACAGACTTGGGTTTCTATCAGATGATAACGTATCACTTAGCCAGTCAGCTAAGTTCTTTAACTTCTATCATACATCTGCACAAACAGTTACAGCTGCAGACCCTATTGATTTAAGTACATCTACAATACGACCAGCAGCTCTACACGCTGTGATACCTACCACACAGGGTCTAGTGCTATTTAGTCAAAGTCAACAGTTTATGATGTTTGCTGCTGACGGTATACTTACACCAACATCTACAATCATACGTTCGATATCTAACTACGAAACAGATACAGAAGTTGACCCTGTAGACGTCGGTACAAACATAAACTTTTTAAGTAAAACTCCCAGTTATACACGTGTATTCTCTATGGTTACTCGTGGTCAGGATGAAAACCCACAGGTACTTGACGTTGGTAGAGTCGTAAACGAGTGGGTTCCAGCTGATATGGACACTCTGATAGGTAGTGCTCAGAACCAGTTTATAGCTATGTCAGGACAGACGTCCAGATATGTTTACTTCTTCCGCACATATAGTGATGGAGAAAAAAACCTTGTAGAAGCATGGTTTAACTGGCAACTACCGGGTACTGTACAGGCTATTGCTGTAGACTCTGACGAGTTCTTTGCTGTTACTAAGCAAGGTAATCAGTTTACACTCAGTAAAGCTAGTCTAAGTCAGAGTCCAGAAGACGCTATTATTGTTAACAACGATGGTCAAAAGATTAATCCTTGTATAGATCTATATGCAACAGCTAGTTCTGTAGCATACGATAGTACTAACAACTTTTCTAAATGTTATATACCTTGGAATAATGTAACAGGTCTTACACCTGTACTGATAATTAAAGGTACTACAGCTACTGGACAGTTTATTGAATCAGGATTTACTATAACCCCAGAAGTTATAACTGACGATGGCAACCCATATTTTAAGGTATTTTTTAAAGATCTGACATCACAAGCAGCTAACGTAATTGTAGGTTGGAAGTATAACTTTGATGTTATATTACCTAACACATACTATAGAATTGATGATGCTATGAGACGCAGTGACATTGCAGCACAGCTCATTATAGCTCGTATGAAGTTTGCTGTAGGTCTATCAGGTGTGATGGGATTTAAGCTTAAGTCAAAGGGTATACGTCAGGGTAAGAAAGAATATACAGGTGATGGTTCTACTACAGTATTTACGTGGGATCCATCTAACATTAGTTATATTGACTCGAATCAGGTCAAGGTTAAAATTAACAATGTGGTAACTACAGCATTTACTGTTAATAGTAACACACAGTTAACGTTTGACTCAGCACCAGCTAACGGTGCATCTATACTGATCTATACAGATGAGTGGTATAACTTAAATCCTGTAGCTATGGCGGATGATTACCTAGCTAATGATATTGCACTTAAAACTAACGTACTCTTTACAGTACCAATACACCAGAGAACAGATAATTTTACACTTAGACTATTTAACGACTCACCATTCCCGGTATCTATAAACTCGATGATGTGGGAAGGAACATACTCACCAAGATTTTATAGGAGAAATTAATGTTACCAATTATTATAGGTGCTGCTGTCAGTACCGTTGGTTCTATTATTGGTGGTAATAAGGCAGCTAGTGCAGCACGTGAGCAAGCAAACATGCAGAATGATGCTACACAAAGACAGCTGGAATATGACACCGAAGCATGGGAAATGAAAAAAGACCAGCTACTCTCACAACGAGATTATCTGGTACAAGAAGTAGAACTTAAAGCAGAACAAGAAGGCAAGCTAGCTTCATTTAGAGATGCCTCTAATATAAGACAGTATAGCTATGACCTACAGATTAGAAATAGACAACAAGCATCGAATCAAGCACAGTTTCAACGATCTAATCAGATCTATGCAGATCAGCTAACGCTTAATGACATGGCTCACGTAAGGGGTTTTGAACAAGAGATAGCAAAGTTAGATGAAGTTAAACAAGAAGCAGCATTTGATGCTAACGAAGCATATATAGAATCCTTAATGGCAGAAGGTAAAGTACGAGCACGAGGTCAGACCGGAAGAACAGCAGACAAACTAGCAGCTACTACAGCATTACAGTATGGTAGTAAAATAGCTATGTTGAATGCACAGATGGTTAACGCTGAAGCAAATACTGAGTTCGCATTAGGATCTATAGGTAGGGAGAGAACAGCAGCAGACTTACGAGCATACGCTGCTAAGATGTTAGATCCCGGTATATTACCAATGCCGATAGAACCATTACCAACACCACAAGCAACTTATATGTATCCACGGGTATATGATGAGTATGACTTTGGACCTAAGCCAGTCTTAGGAGCTATGGCATCTCCCAGTGCAGCAGCTAATGGAGTATGGGGTAGTACTATTAGTAGTATTGCTGGAACTATAGGTGGTGCATTTAATTCATACGCTACAGCAAAAGGATACTAAAAATGGCAAAAGGTTTTAAGAAGCAGCTCCAAGGAGGTGGCTTTCAAAACTTAACTATCAGTGGAGCCGCAGAGTTACAAAACATGCGGCTTCAATCTGATATTGAAATTAATGCCTTGAAAGAACAACGAGCAAGGCAAAAGCAACTGGATGAATCTCAGCTTACTGATCTACGGAGAAGTTTTAAAAATGAAGAAGCTAACAGAAATTCAATACAGAAGCTAGAAATGAATAGACAGCAGCTGGAACTCGAAAACCAGCAGCTCATGGCAAAGCGTGACATCGAAAACAAAAGATCTTTAGCTAAACAAAAAGCAGCTGAAGCTGATATGTGGGCTAAACTGTCACCAACACTTGCTAAAAATTTAGGCAACCTCGCATCAGGATTAGTAAAGTTTAACGACATACAATCTGGCATGGAGCAGTATCGTCAACTAGATGCTGCTGGTGCATTCGATACATTTGAAGCACAAATGTCAACGATGAATGAGGAGGCTATCAAAGGATTACAAGACAAACGTAACAAAGCTATAAATAGTGGTAATCTAGATGAGTCTGATTACTTAGGAGATGCGTTTCGTGGTAATGGTTATTACTTTCAGAAGCTTGTAACTAACAGAATACAGAATGATTTACCAGCACATGTAGCTGATTTAAAAGCATACATAAGTGAGAATGATCTAGCTAAAAACCCATACGACATGGGAGGTCTTTATGAGTTTCGTGCTCAGGAGATACTAGCTCAGTATGGTATAGATTCTATGACTAATGCTGGAATATCTATACAAAAGATGTTCCAAGAAGAAGGATCAAAGCAGCAAGCTAATGCGGTATTAGGATCTAAACTTGCTATATATGACGAAAAGTTTAGAAGAGATAAAGAGAACCATTCAGCTGTAGGAACTCAGGATACCTTCGATCAGATGGTGTCTACATATATGTCAGGTTATACACGTACCAAAAGTGGTGCTGTTGTATCACATTATGGTACTGTAAACGCTATGGAAGCAGCAGAAACTATACTGACTGAAATGGCTACATCTGGTAAATATGCTACCGACTGGAAATCTTTTAAGGAAGAGCAACTAAAATGGTTATCTCCTATTGGACCCGGTAATACTAAGCGTGAAGCATGGATAACAAAAAATCCATCTATGATACAACGTATTAAAGAAACATGGTCAGCTAATCTTAAAGATTTAACAGCTACTAACAAAGCACTGAATGAAGTAGAAGATACTGGTAAACTATTTGAAATAGATCAAAAAAATAGAGCTGGTGAGTTTGAAGGTACTGAAGGTACAGCTAAATTAGTAGCTGCATTCTACAGCAATCAAGGTAATCCTAACACACAGGCTAGAATTGCAAAGTTATTACATGTACAAACAACTGAGAATAACAGAGCAACTGTAGCACAAGTTATGAAAGCTATTAAACAAAACGATGTTAATGAGTTTGTATCACTACTTGATGGTTTAAGTGAAACACAAGTAAATAACATAGTAGGTGCTACACCATTCTTACAGACAACTAACGCATTAATAGCATCTCACGGTGTTGACTTTGATGAAGATATAGATAGCTTTGCTACCAGTGTAGTTAAAGATTTAGCAGCAAACAGTTTTAGTTTATCAGGTGATGCAAACGATAATGCTGATAGAACTGTAGCTGCAACTAAGCAACTCTACTATCACTTATACAACAAAAGATTTGCTGGTATAGAAGAGCCGGACTTACGTAGAAAAGAAACAGAAAAGTTTATTTTAGACTTAGCTAAAGATAAAGGTCAAGAAGTAGTAGGAGATCAGACATATATAGGTAGTGGAATATTTAGACGTATAGATGCTGGTTCATCTGGTACTAACACTGTACTATTTACACAGTTTTATAGTGGAACATTGCCTAACAATGCTGTAGATCTTAGTGTTAGTGGTGACGTAAACTTAAATGATGGTAGAGGATTACCACAAATACTAAAATCAATTAAAGATAAAAACTTAAATCTTATATCTACTACAGACTTAGAAAATGTAGCTGTATCTATACGAGCAGGCGATGACGTTGTTTCTATGCCACAGAATATTAGATTACTTGAGAAAAAATTTAAGAATTTTGATGGTAGAAAATTTCTAAATGAGCAGTTTAGAAACAACGAACAGTATAAAAAAGAAGGTATATTTATACCACCAACTATGTATGATGCTGCAAGAGCAGCTGGAGGTCCGATGCGACAGGTCGACGCATTTAAATTTATGATAGGATCGTACAAAGACGGAGAACTTGTTAAGAATGATGCGTTATGAACGAAGAAGAACTAATTGAAGATGGTGAACTGATTGCTACAGCAGAACCAATCACAACAGAAGAGATAGATAATGCTATTCTAAATCCACAACCTAATCAGGTACAGTCAACTGGTGGTAAGTTTCCGTCTGCATTTGGTAAGAAGTATGGACATAGCTCTGTCGATCTATCAATCCAAAAGAATGAAGACAGAATGCTAGACGAGTATAATACTTGGTGGAGAATGCCACAAAGCGATGAACGTGATAACTTACGTGAACAGTTTAACAAAAAGTATTATAATATGTCTACACTAGAGATAGGTGAGCAAAACTCACAACCTAGTGCACTTGAAACATTTGATAATTATACTGGTGATGCAATTAAAGGTTTAGCAGCCGTAGGAGCTGGTGGTGCAGACTTTGTTTTAGATGCTGTAGGTACACTTGTACCCGGCGGTAATAAGTTTGATGACTGGTGGGATGCTAATACTAAGTTTGACAACCCTGCACACCAACAGATACGTAAAATATCGTCTATAGTATTACCAGCTATTGTTGGTGGTAACTTAACCAGTGCAGCTGTTGCAAGTAGATTTCCACAAGGTGCAGCATTTAGTACAGCTTGGTTTAAAAGATTAGGTGCAATGCTTACTGCAAACGGTATAGCTGACACTGCTATTGTAGGTCTAAGTGATACTTCAGAAGAAGATACTGCACTGACTACACTTGCAGAAGTAGCACCTCAAGCATTCGGACCTAAAGGTGTATTACCTATACCAGAAATATTTAAGTCAAAAGATTCTGATAGTCCCGGTATACGTAAAGCCAGAACTATGTTAGAGAATGGACCATTACTTATCTTAGGTAATGTTATTGGTGCGTTTGCTGACATCAAGAATGGTCGTAAGACTATGGACTGGATGGAGCCGCTTGATGAGCCTGCTGTACAATACAAGCAAACACAGTTAAAGTTAGGTGGTGATAATGATAAGCTAATACGTCTAGCAGAAATAGACGAAGTATTATCTATAAACACTGGTAAGAAGAAAGTTGTAGGTGCACAGACTGAAAGAGCACTGATAGACGAAAAGATTAGACTTGAGAACGAATTAGGTATAGTCAGAACTATAGATGACGTACAGGCTCGAAGCGATTACAATGTAGAAGTAGAAACAACAGCAGCAGCTGAATCTAAGAAAGCAGAGATAGAACAGTTAGAGTTAGATCTAGGTGTAGATCCTGACATATCTCCTAACTTGTTTGATGATGCAGAAAAAGCTCGTACAGTTCCTAATGCTGGTAATGTAGCTCGTAATATGGCTGATACTACAGCTATTAAACAAGGTACATCTAAAGGCGACCCTGCTCCTGTAATTACAGATTCCATGTTAAACAAAGGTTTGATGGTAGGACCTAAGTCACGTGGTGCTGTGATGGGTGTAGCAGAGGTATCAAGGGATGCTGGTAGATTTAACGCTATTGTAGATGGTGTTAGAATTACATCTAGAGATATGAACGCAGCAGCATGGGGTATCTATCAAGATATTATAGATCCACTATCTACTGTTGACGACGTAAAAGAACTATTCCTAGAAAACAGAGATGTAAAAAATCTCATGATGGGTAAGTTTAAGATTGAAATGATAAACGAAGATCAAGCAAGAGCAGCAGCGTTTGCTATGCGTGATCTTGTTGACAGATTTCTAGGTAGAGATATTGGTAAAGCATCTGCAAGAGCAATGGACTCTATCGGTAGAGAAGCTGCGAGTATTGCAGAAGCTGTAAGTGATCTAGCTCCAGTTATAGACGAAGATCGTGCTATGGATAATATACTTGACAAGCTATTCTTTTTAATGGATGAGTATGCACTTAACAAGTATATATCTGGTTGGCAATTACGTAACAAAAACTGGTTTGACCAAGTACCTCCCGGTAATATTGACGAAGCATTAGAAACACTACTAACTGAGTTTAAACAAGCAGAAAACTCTATACATGCTAGAAACAAAAGATTTACAAAAGAACTTAAAAAACTCAAGAAGACTAATCCAGAAGCATTACGTCCTTTAGTTGATGCGTTTGCACATACTAACGGTGACGTAGACAGCCTAGCTAAACTATATAAGTGGGCTGCTAACCAGATTACACCTATGGGTCTTGTTAAGAGTCCTGATCCTAAGAGCATGAACTTGTTTGCTAGAGGTGCATGGGCTGTAAGATATAACAACGTGTTATCTGGACTGTCTGCATTTAGAGCTGCTGTAGGTAATGGTGCACAGTTAATACTGAAACCTATTACATCACTACTAGGTCATGGTTTCTATGGTTATCAAGATGGCTTTGAAGGTTTTAAACGTACACTATTTTATAATGGTGCTGTGTTTGAGACTAACAGACGTGCATTGCATGACGCATTTGAAATGATGAAGAAAGCACACAAAGATCCGGAGACTATGATTAGAGCATATCGTAAAGACTTTGTGTTTAAGACAGATAAGACTTGGGAGATCATGGAGGAGATGCGTCCTCTATATGAGAAAGAAGGTAACATTGGTAAATTAATGCAGCTTGATATGGCTATAGGTCTGAAACAAATGGGTGCACACCCTGCGTTACGCTATGGTATGACAGCTATGGTATTCCCAGATCAGTTTACTGGTGTACACTTAGCACACTATTACTCACGTATGAAAGCGTATGATGATGTGTTTAGTGACAAAGGTTTTGCTGACTGGACTGAAATATTAAAAGCAGAAAAGATCCATTATGACAAGATGTTTGATGGTGATGGACTGATACGTGATGATGTTGTAAGAAACTTTGCTGGTGAAATACAGCTAAACCTAGATGATGGTGTAGCTAACTATGTAAACCAAGCAACAACAGCTTATCCTATACTAAAAGACTTTATGATGTTTCCTCGTACAGCGAGTAACTACATGAAGGTAGCTGCATCTTACACACCCATAACTATGATACCCGGTATTAGTAAGTATAGTAAAACTATATATGCTAAGACTGATGATGAGATAGCAGAGGCTTTGATGGAGCATGGAATTAACATGGCTAATACACCTTATGCTAGAGTTATATGGGAAAACTTACGTGCTGAATATACAGGCAGATTAATTTTTAGTGGTATGCTTGTATCATCATTACAAGCTTATGCAATGTCTGGTGGTATACGTGGTAACGGACACTACAATGCGTCACGTAGAAACAAAGAACGTACACAGATGGGCTACGAACCTAAGACAATTAGAATGCCTATACCCGGCACAGACAATGACGTATTTGTATCTTACAAAGGTATACCCGGCGTAGAACAAGTACTTGCTATGATGGGTGACGTTGCATATTATGCTAACGACATGGATGAAGCATTTTTACAAAGTCTACAAGCTAAACTAAGTTGGACTATAGCTGCTACATTCCTCAACGAAACACCACTACAAGGTCTAGAACCTCTCATTGCTTTTATTAATGGAGATATGAGTGGACTATATCGTAAGATAGGTCAGAGTACATTTAGTTTAATACCATCTAGTGCTACTATTGGTGTACTAAATAAAGCTATTGATTCTACATTAAAAGATATAGCAACTGACGATGTAGGCGGATACATAAAAGCAAGAATACCCTTCTTGTCTAGCACAATGCCAGAGCAAATTGACATCTGGACTGGTAAGCCTGTAAACGATATTGACAACCCATTCTTACGTACGTTAAATGCACTTAGTCCTCTAGGTGTAAGTGGTACAAATGAGCCATGGAGAGATCAACTACGTCAGATAGGTTATAATGGTTTGTCTATGCTTAAAAAAGATTCTACAGGATCTTACGAGTATGAACCACAAGAAAGAGAACTAATATATAAATACATCGGAGAAGAGCAAATGTGGAGACAACTTGAGCGTATATTTAAAAGCAAAAAGTTTCAAGATGATTTAGCTGTTCTACGAGAACATAGAAAAGGTGGTAAGAATAGTGAACTAATTACATTAGATACAGAAGACTTACCTATCTTTACTGCGATTGATAACATTGTAAAAAATGCACAAAAAAGAGCAGAAATCAGATTGCTACGTGAACAACCCAACATAGCAAACGTTATATTACATCAACAGAACGCTAACTTCTTAATGCAACAAGGAGACGTAGAAGGTGCTGTAGGTGTAAGTAATAAAGTTAAAGCCACCGAGAATTTATTAAAAATGAGAAAATAGCAAGCAATGGCTGTTACACAAAATTCCTACATAGGTAATGGGTCTACCACCACATACTCATTCACATTTCCATATCTTAAGGCATCAGACATAAAAGCAAGTCTTGATGCGGTTGACACTACGGCTTTTACATTGCCTACAGCGACAACCCTACAATTTAATAGTGCTCCAGCTAATGGAGTTAAAATCAAAATATTTAGAGAAACAGCCACTGACAACTTAACAGCGACATTCTACGCTGGTTCAGCTATAAAGTCTGAAGATCTAAACGAAAACTTTACACAAAACTTATATAGTACACAAGAAATAT
>VTLG01008313.1_pt1 | contig 13591 bp, 19 predicted proteins | sample 4694571 | NCBI WGS metagenome assembly VTLG01 (sample SAMN12604809, study PRJNA352737) | marine metagenome | biome: ENVO:00000447; feature: ENVO:00000209|ENVO:00000569|ENVO:01000036; material: ENVO:00002151; isolation source: viral sequences binned using virsorter ...
TCAGGATGAGCGAACCATTCAGGCTGAGCGAGCCATGAAGTTCGAGAGAACCATAAAACCCGAGCGAGCCAAAAAATCTTGAGAGAACCATTGAAGCAGAGCGAGCCATCATCAGTGAGAGAACCATGCTCACCGAGCGAGCCATTGAACTTGAGAGAACCATCCGAGCCGAGCGAAACAACTACAGAAAAAGGACTACGACGATGGGTAATTTCTCCCCCGTCCCGGAAGATTATCTTGAGGGATGGGTCACATACCGGTTGCGGGTGCTCAAATGCAGGAAAGCGGCGACCATGGCCCATGACCCACGGTTCACGGAACTGTGGCTACAGAAAGCAGATCAAATCCGAGAAAACTGGAAGAAAGGATTGCAGTGATGGTTTTTGAATTTCCGGAGGTCTGGATCGTCAAAGATAAAGACGGCTACTTGTTCAAGGACCCGTTCGAAGACGAGGACCGCTCGTACTTCTCTCTTGAAGAGGGCCTGAAAGTGCATAGTGGCTTCGTGTGCCACTTTGAAGACAACCTGACCAACTACATCAACGCCAAAAAGGAGGCAAGAAATGAAGCTCAAACTGTTCAAACGTAAGGCAAAGGAACCCAGCGTCGATACACGCATCGATGCCAAAGACCACCAGTTCACGGTCCAATGCCCACGGCCCGAGCCCCATATCCCTCTAAGGCTCGCCGGACTGTCGCCCATTCCCAAATGGACGCACCCCGGCAAGAAAGGGAAGGTCATCATCTGTAATAACTGCGGCGGCGACGTGCGCGTCTTTAACTTCTCGTGGACCGCGCTCACCTGCTCGTACTGTGAAGTCAATATCGAGAAAGCCGACTGGCTCCTGGCGGCTTCCACCGATGACGACGAATAGACTCATCAAGTGGCAACCCGCAAGCTTCCCGTTCTATGAAGTTTCCGAATATGGTGATCTGCGTCTTCTCGTTCGCAGATCGCACAGGATCGCGGGGACCGTCCTGAAGGGGACCTTGAAAAAAGGAGGCTATAGAGAATACAAGATCCGTATCGAGGGAAAAGAAACTCATGTCTACGCACATCGTGAGGTGCTGCTTGCTTTTGTAGGCGCGCCGCCTTCGCCATCCCACCAATGCGCTCACTGGGATGGCAACCCCCTGAACAACCATTACAGCAACTTGAGATGGGCAACCGCCGCAGAGAACACTGGCGATAAAATCCGGCACGGGCGTCAAACAACTGGCCGAAGAAAATTCACGGAAGAGCAGGTGCTGGAGATGAGGGCCCTACACGCCAACGGAAAAAGCTACGCACAGATCCGAGCCGTCTTCCCAATATCTAAAGGTAATCTGAGTTCCATAATCAATCGCAAAACCTGGAGTGGTGTCTAAATGGACTGGATAACGACAATCATCATCTATGTCACACGGCTCCTGCTGGACTTCTGACTTCACGATAGTGGGGGCGTGAAGTTTTGTTTGACACCCACAACGCGGTATGGGATAACTCCTGTTAGCCTGCTCTTCACTGGAGAGGTAGCACTCATTGACCAAATAACGAGTGCGCCGGTTCCGCAAGGTGACAGACTCGAACGGAGGCAAGATGCGCATAGCGCCGCGAGGGTTCCGGAGAAAGGTGACTGGGCTACGCCTCCTCTCCAGTGAAGAGCAGCAATCCTTAAAAGGAGTCAAACATGAAACTCAAACTACGGCCCGTGGACCACGGGAAAGACAAGAACCGCTTCTGCGGGCCCGCCGTGATCTCGGCAGTCACCCCCCTTACAACAGGCGAAGCCGCGCGTCTGATCCGCAAGCAATCGGGACGGTCAGCAGTCATGGGGACACACAACCATGAGATCCGACGAGCCCTCCAGGCTTGCAATATCGAAATGACCGCCGTTACCGACTACCCCGGCCTTAACCGGACGACCGGACCAACGCTCGCAGCGTGGCTCAAAATGTCGAAGGGCGCACGGACCAGCGACCGGATCTTCCTGGTCACCGCCGGTTGGCACTGGCAACTGATCAGTGGAAGACGCTACGTTTGCGGAAGAACCGGCGAGATCGTCAGCGTCCGGGATAAGAAAGTGAAACGGCGGGCACGGGTGGCGGATGTCTGGGAACTCACATCGGACAACGTATCACGGCCCAGTGTCGACGTATCACGGCCACGGCCCAAGGACCCACACGCAAGCGCCAGGGCAAAGGCAAAGCGCATTGCAGAAAAGATCGAGGCGGACATCGAAGTGCTCTACGATCGTTATGACACTCACGTCAGCATGACCATCATGGTTTACCCGCCAAACGGGTTTTTCTTTGAGACCTTCCACGAAAGCGGCCCGGATAAGCCTCACGATCCGTATGACGGAAGTCATCTTGCTTACGACTGGCAGGAAGCTCTGGAAATGCTCCAGGAATACGAAAAGATCATCAACGTCTGCTAGGAGAACGGACCATGGACGATGAATTCGAGTGTTCGAGCTGCGGAGAAAACATCTCCGAAGACGAGGCAAACGAGTGTGAGAATTGCAGCCAGGGGTGTTGCGATTTGTGCAGTCCGGAAGGGCTGTGTCCGGACTGTCAGTAGGTCCTTGGGGGGTGTCCCGCCTGTCCCGCCTATTACAGTAATTTTGTTATTTAATATTTTTTAAAATTCTAAAACTATTGACGTGATTGATGGGACAGGCGGGACAGTGTTTATTTTCCTATATATATAAAGGGATTTCTGTGTCCCACCTCTGTGGCGCAACGTATCAGTCATGGGACGGTCGGGGTGTTAATTTTAGTTGTTTTTAGGCCGAATTAACTATATTTATCGGAGGACTTATCCCATAAACTTAGTTTAGAGCATCTTCTTAATGTCAACCCGTGGGACACTGCCGGGACAGCGTTGATATACCAGGATAAAACGGCTTTTGAGAGGGTTTTATGGCGAAGAATGAGATTACCCGAGGACCGAATAGAAAGCTGACTCGGAGGCAGCAAAAATTTGTGAAAGAACTCGTCGCGAACGACGGGCTTGTGACCCTACGCGAATGTGCCATAAGGGCAGGCTATAGTTCCAGTTCGGCGCACGCCAGGGCGTATGAATTAACTTCAGAAAGGCATTGTCCTCACGTGGTTTCTGAGATCCGTCGATACAGGATGGAGCTGGACGAGCAATACGGAGTCACTTTTAAACGTCATGTGAGAGATCTACAAAAGATAAGAGACGCCGCAATGGAGGACAAATCGTATTCGGCGGCGGTGATGGCCGAGACGCGGAGAGGTCTGGCGGAAGGTTTGTATGTAAGCAAAACAGAACTTAGGACAGGCTCCATCGATTCAATGAGCCGCCAACAAGTGGAGATTGAACTTGAGCGAATTCGAGAATCGTATCAACCAACTATCGACATCACGCCCACGGAAATCCACGAACCGGATACCGACGGAGGGGCTGAAGAACAGGGAAGCGGGTCTGTGGAAGATCATCAGCGACGGATTGACGAAGACGGAGCGGAAGATTGAGACCACCCGGTTGGAGTCGTGGAGCCTCCCTGGGATACCCGACGTATTGCTATTTGGCGAGCGTTGCGAGTTCAGCTTCCTTGAGCTTAAGGCCGCTAAAAGCTTTTCTCGTAAAGTCGATTTGTCCCCCCATCAGGTTGCGTGGCTTAGTCGGCATTCCCATGGCCGCTGTTTTGTTATTGTTAGGGACAGCAGCTTGGATATTCGTATTTTTCACGGCTCCGATGCTGTTGATCTGCGCATGGATGGTGCTGACGCCGTGGAGGCTTTGGCTACGTTTTCGGAACCGTATAACTGGGACGGGTTCTTCGCGTTGACCTGTCCGTTATAGGTATATATAAGGGTAGCCCCACAACACAGGAGTCAAAGGCATGACTGAGAACGAATTTCCGTCGCCAAACCCATTCGTTAGATTTTTCGAGAAGCCTGTCGAATGCGATTTTTGCGGCAACAAAACACGTGGACGCGTGTTCGATAGCGAAGAAGAGGTTGTCTGCAGCGAGTGTGACAGCCCGTTCGACCGGGCCACGTTAGCGATTCACCATGGGCGTCGATACCGGGACGCCGCGTGATGGATAGCTTTGCAGACTGGATCGCCGAGCTGATCGAGCGCCTTGCTGAGTGGCTCCATAGAGCGTCTTGATTGTTTGACGTCGTTGCAAGGTTCGACGTCTACCTGGGCCGCCCCAATGGGCGGCTCTTTTTTGTTTGGCGCAGCCTTCTCGCTGTGGTATGGGATATTTCCCACTCGATAAAGGAGTCAAGCTGATGAACATAAACGAAAAGCTACAACAAGCTGCCACGGTCGCCGATGCCTTGGCCGTTTCGAAGCGTTCTAAACCGGAAACGGATTATGAGGCACTTGTGCTTGCGCTTGTGCTGGCGGTAACCGGTATTGATGAGGAAAAAGTCAACGACGTGGTTGTGCTTGCGGAAGGCTTTGCCGCTGGTTTGCCGCCGGATGATGTCGAGCGAGCGAAACGGGAATCCCTTCGGATTTGCGACGAGGTTGACGATGCGCGGCGAGCTGCGGCACTTCGCGGCCATGGGTATTTTGCAGCCGACGATTCGGAGTGGAATTAATGGCTGAACCAATGACCGACGATGCACTCTGGAATGATCAAATCGAGTTGCGCGAACTGGGGATAAAAGTGCCCGCCTGGATCGAGCCCGACATAACCTGTTATGACATCGCGGGAATTTGCCAGGACGGGTGCGCAAGCGGCGCATACATGCCAGCCGTGATATATCACAAGGCGGTTGACACAATGGCTGAGCACAGCGACGAGATCTTCGACGTGATCGAGCAAGCGTTAGACAGTGCTCTTGATGTTTTGAAGCGCGGCAAGGATGACGCAACGTGGCGGCATATGGCTGTTGCTTTTGTTTCGTTTGCTGTTGAAAGCTGGGCGCATTGTGTACATGCGCAGCTTGTCGAGTAGTCGACGCGCCGAGTTGCGTGAGATCGAGCGCCGCCGGTTAATTCCGACGGCGCTCTGCGTTTAAAAAATACACTTGTCCTATGCGACTACTCCTGTATTGTGGCGTTGCGGCAATCCCGCCGCAGATAAGGAGTCATCATGCCATTAGACAATCAGAGACAGACGCTAGTCGAATTGCTTGGAACCGTCCGCGATCAGTCGGCACGCAAGCAAGACTTGATTGCCTCGACCGCTGCGCTACAGGTGCGGACGGTAAATGTCGACACTGAACAGGCGAACGTGACGCAGCTCATCCTCGAAGCGGACCATGGCGACCGGACACAAGTCCTTGACGCTAACCAAGTTGCGTTCAATCAGTTAGCCTCGAAGTGCGGAATAGAAACGCGGACGGCGGCACGGTTGCAGCAGGATTATCCCGACGTTCTCGATTTGGCGATTAATCGCATTAATCATCAAGAGCCAAAATCGGTCATGTTGCGGACGTTTGACATAACTGAGCACACATTAGATCCGGTTATCCATAAGATGTTTCCGGACGGTTCCTCGATTGCCGCGCCGCAGTCGACCGGTATTGCTCGCGCCTTGTTGAGCGATAGGTTCAAGACGTTCGACCATCCTGATTTGTTGGAGTCTGTCTTGCCTGTGCTGATCGAGTCGGACGCGGACTGGGAGATCGTGAACGCCGACGTGACCGACCGGCGTTTATATGCGCGGTTCAAAAGCAACGCGATAACCGGACAAGGCGCTGCGGTAGGTGATCTAATGGCACAAGGTGTTGTCGTAAAAAATAGCGAGACCGGCCACGGCAGTGTTTCGATTGCGCAGCTTTTGTGGACTCTTATGTGCCTGAATGGAATGCAAACGGCAAACCAGAACCGGTCGGCGCACCTAACGTCGAGCCGGTCCGATGGCGATACCTGGGCGATGCTGACCGACGAGTCGAAGCGCCTCGACAATGCCGCGCTTTCAAGCAAGCTCCGCGATATCACTGCGACGTTTGCATCTCGTGAAATGTTCGAAGCTGTGATCGAGCAATTTCGCGCGGCGGCTAACGACCTTGTTGGCGCTGGCATGGCGGCCGCGCAGCCCGCCGTTGAAGCGTTAGGCGGAGTGCTCAAATTGAGCAAGGCGGAGACGTCCAGCGTGTTAGACGGCCTTATGCAAACGATTCAGCAGGACGGCTATCGAGGCCAGCCACTGAGCCGTGCAACGCTTGTCAATGCCGTGACCGCCGCTGCGCATGGTGCGGATGCGGACGCCGTGAGCGACTGGCAAGCCCTGGGCGGCAAGGTGCTCGACCTTCCGGCTAATCAGTGGGCGGTCGTGGCGACCGTGCCGGTCGCGCTTGCCGCATAATTCTCGACCTCGACTTCGAGCACCTGGGGCCGCCTATTGGGCGGCCCTTTTCTTTTCTGACAATGTCCTATAAAATCCCGGGCGACGCAGCAAGCGTCGACAATGAAGGAGAACAACATGTTAAAATTGACGAAGGCGCAGCAGCTCGCGCTTCGTGACGTCTACAATCGAGGGCCGGTGTACGACAACTTTGATCCTGCGAAATTGTTTCCGCTGTCGTTCCTGGCATTCCGCCGCCGCGTTTACCCGTTGCCCTGCGATGACTGTATCATGGTGCCTTGGCATAACATGGTGCTTGGGATCGAGGTCGACGGCCTCACACATTCCTGAAATTTGAAGGAGTCAATAAATGAGAACGATAGATCTCACGCCGACTTGGGAATACGCCGTAAATTGTTACGTTGCGGTTTTGTCGAACCCTTATGCCGGGAGTAAAGCGCACGATCTTGCTCGCGAAGATTTGCTGCGCTTGGCGCGCGCTATGGACGCGACTAAGTCGGACCAAACCTCCGCTGGGAAGGAATAGCAATGCCCAAGTCGATATTCTTGCGCACCGTTAGCCGTCGCGATCGGCGAGCTGCCGTCATCGTCGACGCTGTCGAGACCCGCGACGGCTGGGAAGGCGCGGACGCGACCGGAGCCCGCTTGTTCTTTCCGCGCGACCGCTGGCAAGTCGACCGGCGAGCCGCTGGTCGAGCTCGCGCTGCGCGGCAGCGCGATCGAGCTCACGCTTAGTTCTCGACCTCGATCACCTCGATCACTTCAACCCCGGCGTCCAGGCGCCGGGGATTTTTTATGCCCTGCAGCGGGAATCGCGTCGGCAGCGGCTTGCATAAACTCCCATATAGGCGCGGTAATTTCCCAGGTGTAATCATACCAGGGGACTTCGATTCGCGAATGTGGGGTCGTCTGAGGGCCTCGAAATATCCCGATTCAGTTTGATTTGCTTCGATTCGCTTTGATTCGGCGCTGAGCTCGCCGACCTCGAAGCCGCTGCCCTCGAAGCCGCTGCCCTCGAAGCCGCTGCGCTCGAAGCCGCTGCCCTCGAAGCCGCTGCCCTCGAAGCCGCTGCCCTCGAAGCCGCTGCGCTCGAAGCCGCTGCCCTCGAAGCCGCTGCCGGTGAGCTCGCCGACCTTGAAGCCGTATCGTCTATTTTTGCTGCGCCGGTTAACTTTTCGCTTTGTGCAAAACTGCGCTGGTTAACTTTGCGCTGCGTTTGCTTCAATCCCGCTTGGGATCTCCAGGTGCGTCGCCGTGCGCGTTAGTTAATCGGGGCCAGGGCCGTCAGCCGGGGTCCACCTCAATTGTTTCGGTATGGCTATCGTTGTGCGCCTGGTGCGTGAGCTCACCGCCCGACACCGGTCGGTCGACCCTGGTTCGGTGCTAGTTATTCGCGCCGGCAGCGGACGCGATTCTCGCGCCAGGGCACCGGGCCCGGTGCCTGCCGGCCCAGGATCGGTGCTAGTTATTCGCGCACCAGGGCCCTGGTTCGGTGCTAGTTATCGGTCCTAGGTCCAGGGGCCCGCGACCCTGATTCTATCAGCGATATCAACGGCTTGCGCACCGGGGCCCAGGCGCGACGGCCCGGACCTCGACCAAGGCTGGCTTCGGCCTTGTTTCTCAGAAATAATTCAGGGTAAAACTGCACGGCTTAACGGATATGGGAGATTTCTCAGAAATCCTCTTGAAATAGTGCTTCACGTGAAACAATGTGCTAAAGGGTCCCTATGCTTCGATCTGAGACACCGGAAGTTTCCGAGCGCCGTCTGAAGCTAGAACTGCGCCTAGCGCAGATGTCGGAAGTGGACGGGTGCCATGATGACTTTTTGAAGTACGTGCGGAAAGTGTGGCCCGAGTTCATAGCCGGTGCCCATCACCACATGATCGCGAAGAAATTCGAGGACATTGCAACGGGAAGAAACAAGCGCCTGATCATCAACATGCCTCCCCGGCACACGAAGTCCGAGTTTGCAAGCTACCTCCTTCCGTCATGGATCATTGGCCGTGATCCGAAGACCAAGATCATTCAAACCACCCATACCGCCGAGTTGGCCGTCAACTTTGGCCGTAAGGTCCGGAACCTTCTCGACTCGACCGAGTACCAGAACATCTTCGACGGCGTGGGCTTGCAGGCGGACAGCAAGGCTGCGGGTCGATGGTCCACGAACCATGGCGGGGAGTACTTCGCGGCAGGTGTTGGAGGCGCGATCACCGGTCGCGGTGCCGATCTTTTGATCATCGATGATCCCCATTCCGAGCAGGACGCTTTGTCGGACACGGCCATGGACCATGCTTACGAGTGGTACACGTCGGGTCCCCGGCAGAGGCTCCAGCCCGGTGGTGCGATTGTCATCGTTATGACCCGGTGGTCATTGAAGGATCTGACGGCGAAAGTGATCAAGGCACAGGGCTATGCCGATCATGCCGACCAGTGGGAAGTGGTCGAGTTTCCGGCGATCATGCCTTCGGGGAATGCCTGCTGGCCCGAGTTCTGGGACAAGAAGGAACTGGAGGGCGTTCAGGCTTCGCTGTCGGTTGCCAAGTGGAATGCGCAATGGCAGCAGAACCCGACTTCCGAGGAAGGCGCGATCATCAAGAAGGAGTGGTGGCAGCGTTGGGTGGAGGAAGAGGTCCCGGCTCTGGAGTATGTGATACAGAGTTATGACACGGCGTTTTCCAAGAAGGAGACGGCGGATTACTCGGCCATCACGACGTGGGGGGTTTTCTATCCGAAAGAGGGTGGTGCGGCGAATTTGATTTTGCTGGATGCGAAGAAGGGCCGCTGGGACTTCCCCGATTTGAAGGTACAGGCGCTGGAGCAGTACAAGTTCTGGGAGCCCGAGACGGTGATTGTCGAGGCAAAGGCGTCGGGGTTGCCGTTAACGCACGAATTGCGTCAGTTGGGCATACCGGTTGTCAACTTTACACCGAGCAAGGGAAACGATAAGGTGACGCGTGTCCATTCGGTCTCGCCTTTGTTTGAAAGCGGCATGATATGGGCACCGGACGAACGTTGGGCTGACGAGGTCATCGAGGAGTGTGCGGCATTTCCGCACGGCGAGTATGACGATCTCGTGGACAGCACCACGCAGGCCCTGATGCGTTACCGCCAGGGCAACTTCGTACAGTTACCGAGCGACGACTGGGTGGACACGGAGCCGTCCACCTACATCCGGAGCTACTATGGCTGATGAATCCCTCTTCACCGGATTTCATGGAACCAGTACCCCCTCTTTGCGCCTTGAGGATCTGGATCCAAGGCGCGGTGTAGAAGCAGAAGGGACAGTTTTCTTCACTTCCAATGAAGACATGGCCCATAGTTTTACGCTTCCCCGCGAATATGGCGAAACTGTATTTGAACGTCCTACAGGAGAGTTTGGAGAGTTTGGTGAAGAGTTGTACGCGGATATTGAACCGGGTCCTGTTCTCAAAGCTTCTCTTCGAATGCGTAATCCTTTTAGGATAAAAGGAAAAGAAGCTCAACAAGCTATTGATGACACTACGTATCAGGGAAAAATTCTTCAGCAGGCGAAGTCTGGAGGCTTTGACGGAGTTGTTTTTGAGGATGTGACGGAGTTTGCAGATCCTGGCGTTCGTGGGGATGTTTATGCGGTTTTTAACAAAGACCAGATTCAATCGGTTCAGGAACCACGGCCCAAGGACCAGCCCCGCGCACCTCTCTTGCTGGAGGGTCCCTCCGAAGACAGGACGGGCAAGGAGCCTTCGAAAGGCCGCATGTTCCGTGGTATCGGGAGCCTGATGCGTGGGCGCAATATACTCTCGCTCTTGCAGGGCCTGCGGGAGGGGTACGAGTTACTGCCGGAAGAGTATCAGGTGCTGGACGAGGCTTTGCAGTATTTGAAAGGCACTCAGTTTAGCATCGACAAACCGGGCATCGAATCCCTCAAGGAGTGGCTTGGCATATCGCCCGAGGACCTTGGCGAGACCATCCCGCTGCCGGGACCCCCTCAAGAGACTGTTGAATCAAGGCCCAAGGGTCTTTCAGAGCCTTCTTACCACACCTATGATCAGGAGACGCGAGACTATTGGGACACACATTTAGAGCATAATGCTCTTAGGCAAAATCCAAAAACAGGCTGGGCTGCGGAAAGATCCTATCTTCTGGAAGCTGCGGGGGATGTTCTAAGAGAACTTACCGGTTCAACAGGTTTCATTGCATCAGGAGGTACTGAAAAAGGGTATCTTAATGAAAAATTAAACAGATTAAAAAGAGAAGCACGTACCGTTAGTCCTAAATATATGGCAGAAAGACGGTATGTAGAGGGTCTTGGCGGACCAGCCTTTGGTCCCGCAGAAGGGGAGAAAGAACAACTAGAAGATATCGGAATCTCCATCGCCCGCATTAAACCTAAATCAGAAGAAGCGGCTCTCGCGAAAAGTATTTTATCTAATATAGCAGATAGTGATTCTTATCTTTTAAACTCAAATATAGACAAGCTTCGCAGAAAACTAGGTTTGCTTTCAGAGGAAGAGGAAGAGCTTGATCGTTTGATTAACGAACCACGGCCCAAGGCCGCAGGCGGCTTCATAGACAAGCCTTTGTACGACGACCAGAGGATGATAGGCTAAGACGGTTTTGGAGAGGACGAGCGATGGCTTATACCCCGGCAAGCGGATATTACGGCAACTCTGGATTGTTCAGCCCTGTCCCCGTAGGGATGACCGTAAGACCGCGCAAAGATCGTCCTGGGGTGCCGACTAATCGTCCCATGGATTCTTCGTTTGCAGCTACGTCTCTATTTGCTCCGGGGAGACCGGAAATATACGGGGGGACAGACCCCTCAAGGCCTTATTCCTTTTCCCCGATAGACCTCCATTGGGGAGAGAACTACCCTTGGTCGGAGGCGGATGCTAGACAAAGAGAAATACAGGATGCCTATTACGGAGGTGGAGTCTTTGGCCCCACCTTTACGCCGAGGAGTGATCAAACGGCACCCGACTACACTGGCGCACAGGACCGGTACGATGCGATTGCACGTGAGGCGCGAGGGGTCGAGAACATAACCGATGCGCTTGATCGACAGCGGGACCTAGACGAGTCCTACTTTTTTGATCCCGGAGGACCTACTCCGGAAGCTTACGAAGATGCAAAGCAAGCCGAATTCGAGAATCTGTATGAAGCTGAACAGCGTTTTTCAGCGGGTAAAGGTACAACCTCGGATTACTTTTCTCTCCGGGACCAGTTATCTAGACAGGAAGAACGGGAGTATAACGAGTTCAAAGCAGACAAGGAAGGATGGACACCTCGTACCATGGCACCCATGGCACCCATGCAAGAGCCTCCTGTGCAAAGCCCTCCGCCGCCAAGAGAGTATTACAGCCCAAGACGGAAGGAGGATCCTCGCGGTAGAGAAGTACGTGCGCCTGCTCCCGCTCCCTACCAGGTTGCCGGTCTTGGTTTCACGCCTCCTCCTCAAAATGCACAACCTCCCGGTGCCCCTCTTGTTGCAGGGGCGTCGTTGCTGGACCAGTCGCCGGGGTTTGCGGGCAGGGCACTAAATGAAAGGGCTGCTCAAACAGAAGCCGCTCGCCGTGCTTCTGACGTAGCCGCTCAAGAGTTCGCGGCCTGGAATCCGGCAGACGCCGACCGCTTTGCCGCTCAAGAAGCCGCCCGAGAATTTGGTGCCATGACGCAGTACGGCATTGACGCTCCCCGAACGGCGGCAACACCTTCCGGGGCATACACTGCAAGCGAGCTTGATGCCATTACACGGGCAGAGGAGGCGCAGGCGAAGGCAGAAGAATCCAAATCCTTCATGGAGCGCCTTGGCTTTACCCAGCCAACGGCGGCTGAACAGAGACCGGCCTTTCACTGGTTGGATCCGAACGCCTATTTTGATCCCACGGGAGCCGGAGCCTTTAATATAGCTCAGGGGAGATCCGGTCTGATCAATACTGATCCTCTTTCGCTGGGTCTATTCGCTGCCGCTGCCGCTCCCGGCATTCCGCCAGCCTTTGGGCCACTGAGCACCGCATTCATGGGCATTACCGAAAAAATGGCCGAAGCACGGGCGGTGGACAGAACGCGAGAAATGTATGGTCTGCCAACCACGAAAAGTTATCAGAGAGATTATCAACCCTCGTGGGCATATACAGCGCCGCCTTCCTGGGTATCGGATTTAATGAACAAGGCAAATTTGACAGATTTGGAAAAAGAACAGGTTGAAGGTTATTTGGGTAAGGCAGGCTCGCTTGCCTCTGGTATAGGCTCTTTCTTCGGTTTCGGTGGTCAGCCTCTATTTGATGAAGAAGAGTTATACGACCTAGATTTTGCAGGTCATCTTGGTGATGTCGGTGCGGAGACGCTTACTTACGGCGACCATTCACGGGCAGCGCCTGACTATAGCGGAACGACGGGATACGCTCCCGGCGAACGGGCCTATGACCGGTATACACATCACTATACTCAAGCCTTGGATGAATATAATCGCAACATGACCCAAGCGATGCAGATGCCGGAATCTCCGGAAAAGGCGGATTTGATATCCTACTATTCCCGGTTGCATCCTAATCTCAGGGAACGGGAATTCGATGAAAAGGCGTTTCAAGATAGCGCATGGGAAAGGGGAGAATGGGACTTCACGCTGGATCCCGTCACGTATCCATCAGGCGAGAGCACGGTAGGCTGGACTGATCCCGAGGATCTCAATGATCCAAACAAGGGCCTCGTTGATCCTGTAACCGGACTGATGTACACAGCCGCCTTGGACAGGATGAACCCCGACTTTGACAAGCTCCTTGATGTCAATGAAAGGATAGACGCCGCACGTCTATCGGGTATAGCCGAACGAGAGGAGGAGGAAGACAAGACGGAACGGGAAGCTTTGGAGCAGATGGAAGAAAGCAGGGGAGGAAGCTCAATTCCTTCTGATCCGGGTTATTCGGACGAAGTTGCAAGCTGGGGTGAATCCATTGGCGGGGGCTGGTAGCACGAATGGCCGAAGAACGTGCCACTAATCTTGGACGACCGGATGTAACGGTCACGGATTTTCTGTTCCTGCTTCAGCCTTCTTCTACTATCGATGAGTACGGAAAGGTCTTGGCCCGCTCTTCAACTAAGTTACCCTACAAAGGCACGGGTCAGCTAATTGCCGAAGACCATCTTTTGAATTTGGACCCCGCCGTAAAAGCAAGAGGTTCTCTTGTTCCGGAACAGTCGCATCTTCCAACGGTTTCCGCAGAGGTGCGGAAAACGCCGGATGGTGGAGCAACTACAGTTTCCGTCCGTCCCAGAGATGTGCCTGTTAGTTACTCAAGAGAGTGGAACATGGGGGTTGTTCCTTCGACCA
>VTLG01011808.1_pt1 | contig 13590 bp, 30 predicted proteins | sample 4694571 | NCBI WGS metagenome assembly VTLG01 (sample SAMN12604809, study PRJNA352737) | marine metagenome | biome: ENVO:00000447; feature: ENVO:00000209|ENVO:00000569|ENVO:01000036; material: ENVO:00002151; isolation source: viral sequences binned using virsorter ...
AAAAAAGAGAAAAGAAGCTGCAATAGCTGCAAAGAAAAAAAAAGAAAAAATCCAAGAGATAATTTTAAAAACAATTTTAGCAATAATGATAACTGCTTTATGTGCAGGGGTTGTAACTGTCCTAGCATTAATAGCTAAGAAAAAAGGTATAATATGAGTGTTAGTGCCTTTCTCCTGATCTGTAGTCTTAATGGATCTATGGACAAACAAGGGATTTATTTCCGGAGTGCAGTGTCATGCATGGATTTCAAAAGCATATTAAGCAAACAATCATATAGACGAAATGATGAAGATATTGTCTACGAGTGTATTTGTAAGCTAGTTCCAAGAGTTAATCCAAAGAAAGTGAAAGTATATTGATTACCAAAGAAGAATTTTTAAAAGGTAAATATAAGATTTTACCAAGAATTATGATGTTAGTTAGTACAATTATGAGTTGGAATACTGCCTCATGGTTTATGCATTTAGAAGATCCAACTGCACCTCAATCTGCATTTGTTTCTGTTGTTATGGGTGTAATGACCGGAATATTTGGCATTTGGATGGGTCAAACTAACTAAAAGACAAGCAGATGCTATGAAAAAACATAGTAAACACCACACAAAAAAGCACATGGATGAGATGACTAAGCTTATGACTAGAGCTAGAAACCCTATGACTTTTACTCAGGCGCACAAAGCTACTATGAAAAAGGTTGGCAGATGATAGCTAGTTTACTTCCAGTAGCATCAAAGCTTTTAGGTAAGTTTATTGAGGATAAAGACACTAAAAACAAACTTGCCCATGAAATTGCCACTATGGCAGAAAAACACGCACAAGAATTAGCTCTCCAACAGATAAAAGTTAATCAGGAAGAGGCCAAAGGGAACTGGTTTCAATCATCCTGGAGACCTCTTATTGGGTGGGTCTGTGGTCTATCCCTAATGATTAATTATATGATTTCACCAATATGTGCAGGTTTTGGGATCATAATTCCTCAAGCTGATATGTCGGTAATGATGCCATTGATGTTTGGAATGCTTGGTATATCAGGCATGAGATCATACGACAAAATGAAAAAAACCGACACAAAACAATAGGGGTAAATATGTTGGAGCATAGAAAATGTATGGAATGTGGTTGTTATGTTGAGATTGCAAGATATGAAAAGGTAAGACTTTGTAAGAGTTGTAGAAGTATCAAAAGATCAGGACACAACGAAGTCAGGCAGATATTCAAAGAATTACAAAAGAGAAACCAACATTTACCTGAAGATGATTGGAGTTCTTTAAATGTCAAATGCAATGATAATCAAATATGGAAACAGTAATGGATCTCGACAAACTTAAAGAAGAATTGATAGCTGATGAAGGTCAAAAGCTAAATGAAAATGGTGAGCATATAATTTACCTAGATCATCTTGGATATAAAACTTTTGGCTACGGAACACTGGTAACAGAGTGGGATGAAGAGTATGACTATGAGGTTGGCACTGTAGTATCCCAAGAAAGAGTTGATGAGTGTTTTGATAAGTTTTTGAAAGTCTGTATAAAAGATTGTCGTACCATATATCCAAACTTTGATAAGCTCCCTGAAGAGGCGCAAAGAATATTAGCTAATATGTCCTATAATCTTGGTTTCAATCGCCTCAAAGGGTTTCAAAAGCTTCAAGCTAGTATTGTAGATCAGGACTTTGCTAGAGCAGCTATTGAGATGCAAGACAGCAAATGGGCAAAAGTAGACGTTCCAAACAGAGCAAATCGCTTAATTGAACGTATGAAAACCCTTACATAGTTCGTCAGGCACGACTAATTACAAGCTTTTTTTGTTTGTAATCCTTCCATAAAAATAACATTTCCTTAAATTATTAATATTATTACACTTTTTTGTGATATTTTTTGCCATAATACTTGCATATTAGGTAATAATGATTATATTTAGTAATATATATAACTAATAGTTATATTTTATAGCTAAACGGAGAGGCAATAAAATGAAGTTAACAAACGTAAAATTAAGTCTAGATGAGGCGCAAAGCTTTGTTGCTGACAATCATAGGCACTCTGAACCATTGAAAAGACATAAGTTTTCTATTGGTGCAGTTGACTACAAGGATAGCAATTCTATTGGTTTTGATATCAATAGTTTGCTTGGTGTAGCTACTGTTGATGTTCCTTCTTCTAAATGGAACAGAAGAAGAGATCACATTGAGATCAGAAGATTATGCACAAAGGGTGGTAAGGATGTTGCAAGTTTTCTTTTAGGAAAAGCAAAAGCAGCTTGTTTTGCAATGGGTTACAAATGTGTAATTACTTATACAAGACCACATGAAAGTGGCACTTCCTTAAAAGCTAGTGGTTTTTGGATGCAGAAAGCTACCATAAAAAAAGACAAAAAATCAGGTAAAGTTATTGATGGTTTGATCCAATGGATAGCAGTTGATGGTATGCAACCTGACCAAGATGACAGAGATTTTACAAATGACACTCTCAAAAAAATAGGAGCAAACTAATGTTAACATTTGATTATTATTTAGATAAGGCACTTGAGTTAGGTTCATTTTCTTTCTTTACCTCAAAGTCTAAACAAAAAGATGCTTTAGATTATCTGAATCGTGCTTATGATTGTCTTAGAGATACTAAGGTTCGCAAAGGCACTACACCACAAGAAAGATGGTTAGAAAGTCGTGATTTGCCTATGTCCTTACATCAGGTTAAAGAAAAGCACAAAACAGTTTTTCAAAATCTTTCTATTAATTGTGATTTAGTTTACAAGTTGGTTGAATACAGAAATCAATTCAAAGAATTTGATATTGTCAAGCCAACAAAAAAAAATGATCTAAGTACAACAATTAAAATTATCAATGACACAGTTGGATATAGTAAAGAATATCCAAATGAATCAAAAAGAAACCTAGAACATTATATTGGTAAAGATTTGTGGAAAAGAGTTAACTACACTTGGCACTTTGTAACAAATTCACAAGGCACAAAGTTTATCAGGGTGTTTTGGTTCTTAGATGGTAACTTTACTAAATTATCAAAAATTTTATCTTTGAGGGGGTAATAATGATGCAAAACAGAGAACCCTCAAGACCTAAAAAAATTATAACAACTAGAAGAGGTAAGCCATTCAAAACATGGCTTATCTATTACAAGCTTGATGGCAAAGAGTGTAGATTTACCTCTGTAAGCAAAGACAAAGTTGATGCCAAAGTAAAGCAAGTAAAAGAGCAAATAGAACATAATGGTGGCATATACAGATCAACATCTCTTGCAAACTGTCACAAGCTATTCTTGATCCACAGAGCTACAATGATTGGTGTTTTGGATGGTATTAGCAGAAGACATTACGAGAATGATGAAAGACATCTCAGGCTACATATATCACAGTATTTTGAGCCTCAGACTAATATTACAACTATCAATGCAGGGCGAATAAATTTCTTTAATGATGAAATGAAAAAGAATGGTTTATCAGGCAAAACTAGAAGAGCTATTTTATCTACCCTGAACCTCATGTTTAAATATGCTATCTCTATGGGATGGGTCAATCATAATCCATGTAGTAGATCAGAAAGAGATATTATCAGAGGATCATCTCAGGAGAGAGTTGATTTTAGTCTTGAGGAGATCAAAAAGCTAATAGGTGCTGCACAAGATGATAGTCCTTTGTATTACAGTTTGTTTTGGACATCAGCTATAACTGGTATGTCAGCAAATGAATTAGCAGGTCTGCAATGGTCAGATATAGATTTCTACAAGAGGAGTCTGAAGGTTGTAAGAACTGCCCACAGAGGTGAGCTACAACCAACTAAAACCAAGTTCAGGGAGAGAACTATCCCATTATGCACAAAGCTTTTACAAGTGCTGAAAGATTGGCAAAGGGTCTGTAACTCCAATGTTTTTGTTTTCCCCTCTGCTAGAGGCTTACATGGCGATCAGGATGCATGGAGAAAGCAGATAAAGCATTATTGCAAGGTAAGTGGAGTGTCATATAAGGCAGACCCAAAAGATAGGGATGGAAGAGGTTTAGGTGCTTTTAGAAAAGCTTTCTCAACGACTATGGATGAAAGACTACAAGTACCACCAACAACCAATAAATATCGTATGGGTCACTCAAAAAGATCTAATACTGCAAAACATCATTATACTTTTGCTGATAAGGATAGGGCGCAATCACCTGATGATTATGAAAGATTGGTGGTAATGATAGAGGGGAGCTAAAGAAACATTTTAGTTTGTGTTTCAATAATTTTCCAAGATGTTGGGTTTTGCATTGAATCAATTTTCCTTGCCATTAACTCAGGACATTTGTTTTTATCTTTAAAATTTCTTGCAACATTTGTGCTATCAGCTGATGCAAAAGGGTACATTGTACCTGATAAAGACAAGCCTCTCATCATGTGTATATGTGGCAAATATCTATGTTTTTTTGACAAATGATTAAATAACTTATCAATTCTCGAAATCCATAAATCAGAACCAATTTTCCAAAACTCTCCTGAACTACCAAAACATATTTTAGGATAATTATCTGTTAGAAAATCTAGGTAATCTAATGGTAAGTGTATATGAAAAACTGGTGCTGATATTTCTTTTGGATATGGAAAATCTTTTAATAATTTTTTTTGTTGTTTTACTGATCCATCAATAAAGTCAGGTATTACTGCCCAGTGTGGATGTCCTATTTTGTCCTCTAGCCATTTATAATATTCTTTAAAATCAATCTTAATATTTTTTGAAAATGCACTAAATGCACCATTATCAAACATTATGGATTGTCCAATTTTCATGCATATATCAACATTGTCAGGTCTAAAAAAACTTACACAAAAGTTTTTGCCTGCCATTTTATAAAGCTCAATTAGTGGTGTTAATGGTGTTCCATGATAGTGGATCACTCTGAAGTAACCTTTACACCTAAATGATGACCAACAAGTTTGACATTGTCATATTGAATTTTTAACAATTCATGCAAACTTTCTTGAAACAAAAATTGATTGTAAACTTTATCTTGAAACTTGTTATAATCTTCAACATCAATTTGTGTATCTGACAAAACTTCTACATCATAAATATTTACTGATTTATCGTTTGGGCAACGACAAACTAATTTAAAGTTGTATTTGTGTGTCATGCTTTTTGCCCATCCAATACCATATTGCAAGACAAGCTAACATTTTGCTAACAAACATTGTTGTTGTAGCAAGTATGCTAAAATTGCCAATCATAATTAAAAATATTGCACTATCTATTGGTGTTGAAATTAAAGAGCTAAATAATATTCTTTGATGCAAAGGTTTCTTTGTAAAGCTATAAACACCCCAATCAACTGTTTCAGAAACAAGAAAAGCTACAAGTGAAGCTACAGCTATATACGGATTAGCCATAATATAACTCAGAAAAGCTCCTATAAGCATTGCAATAAAAACTCTATGTCCAATTTCTTTTTGAGCAAAATCCCTCAGAATAAAAATTAAACCAACAACTATGCTCATAGGTGGATACATAGTGTCGTAAAAAGGTATTAATGGCACATAAACAAATCCAATATTTATCAATGCTATTGATGTTATATAAGCTATTGTATATTTATAATTTTGCATTTTTTTCTCCTTTTAGTGCCATACTAGCTGCCATAGCTATGTAGGCTAATAAATCTATCCAACTATCTCTATTCTTTGGATCATGAAATAATCTAGTGAGTTTTGTAATTGCTAGTATTAGAGGAGATTGAAAAGGTTTTACTTCCTTATCTATGACAAGACCTAGACCTTTGGCATTGATCTTAAAGCTTTTGTTGTAATCTCCATACTGCTTACCCCTGATCTCAATCATATCTGCTGCTTGGCGCAAAATGTCAGAAGGGGATTTCATCATCCAAATCCTCATGCACAGTGTCAGTTTGTTCTTCTTTTATTTCTTTTTTAGGCTCTTGTTCTGAAGATTTTTCTTCCATAGGAGATATTGTTCCGGTCATCCATGTATCACTTCTCTGCCTTACATTGATCCAATAATTTTTATTATCTACAACTAAAGTGCCTCTGAAATCATCATGCCAATCTAATTGTTTGTTTTTATTTATGTTCAAGTTTAGTGTCATATTATCAACACCATGTTGGGTATATTTCTTATCCAAGGTAGTTCTCCCTCTGTCCATTATTTAAATCGTATATAAATTGATCTTTTTTTTGTATTTCTTCTTTTCTTTTAGCGCACTTATCAATGACCATTTTGCAAAGTATTGAATCAGATTCGAGTACACTTTTTCTTGACTTCCAAAATTTATTCAAATCATCTTTAAAATTAATTTTTTCTATTTGATTTGCAAAATCTTTAAATCTATTATCTCTCTCTTGTTTTTCTTTTCGTTCTTTTTCTAATTTTTTTAATCTGTCATTTTCTTCCTGATTACTGTCATTTTCATCTTGATCACTGTCATTTTCATTATTTTTTAAAGCAATTTTTTTTCTTCCAACTGCATCCATTTCGTTTGCTGATGCATATTCGCCACCACTAATTCCAAGTGAACTCAAAGCTCTGCCTACACAACTGCTCTCACAATTTTCTATAGCTGAAGTAGTGTTAATATTTCTTTTATCACCTTGAGAAAAATAACCTGACCCTCTAATTTCTTCAGCATGACCAGTTCCAATAACACGACCATCCTTATCAGTAATTGATGCTTTCATAACAACTCGTTTTCCATCATCTACTAATATCTCTGTCATAATTCCATATTGAGTACCTACATGACTTCTAAAAGCTTCCATTCTATGAACAACCTGAGTGTATTTCTTGCCACCCTTTTGAGGTACTCCATGTTTTTCATGCAATACTTTTACTAGCTCCATAACTGGTTTCAAATCTGTCATTTTGTCTCCTCAATAATCTCAATAGTTTTTCTAAAGTTTTTAGATACTTTGATATTTATTCCATGCCCAAAACAGTTAAGAGCATCTTTAGGAACAAGCTTTTTCAGCTTTGCCTCATATTCTTTATTAGCTACTGCAGCACCCTTAGTCTGAATAAAATTAAGGGCAAAATGCTTAAAGTCCTCATTAGATGCCATGTCATAAGGTTTTCTTAACTCAGGGGGTATTGGTGGCTCTGAGGTAACAATGTCTTCAGGTGGTGTATCTAACTCGACACAACCATGAAAATAAGTAGCTATATCTATCAGTTCTCTTTGATATTGGGGATCAATGGTGATCTCTTCCAATATAGGCTCATTACCTGATCTAATAATACTCAACACCCCTTTTCTAACTGTTTTACCTAAATGCTGAGACAATAGGTAAGCATTCCAGTTTATTTGTGGTGTATAAGTTTTGAGTAATCTTGGTATAACATCAGACCAACTCTCATCAGCTTTAGGTCTGCCATCAGTATATTTGGCATCTATAACTGCTATCTGATCATCATAGTTCATAATTGCACCATCAAGAGTGCATCTCATAAACTTATGTTTTTCTGAGGTAAGAACCTTTTGATATAAATCTATCTCGTAGCCATATTTTCTGCTGATCCATGCAAGGTTAAGTGGTTCTGTTACTAAACCCATCATAACCGGAAAGATGTCTGTAAGGTCTTTATTTTCAGACCTGCCAGTTTTTTCTTCCCATAAACTGTAAACAATATTTTCATCACCAGTAGCTAATCTATTCATATCGCTACCACTGATAAATTTCTTGCGAAACTCTAACTCTTTATCAGAAAATTTAAACTTATTAAAATAATCATGCATAGTTTTTTATAACCAATAGTAATAGTAAGAGCAAGTTTTAAATTTACAAAATAATTTATTGACCAATGAATATAATTAATTTAGTTCTATAACTATAAGGCAATAAATGGTTTAAAATATGAAATTATTACAATACTTAGTACAAAACGAAATAAGTCAGAAAAAACTAGCAGAAATATTAAAAGTATCACAACCAACAGTTCATAAATGGCTAAACAATAAAGCTGTTCCTTCAGGAAAAAGAATAGTTGAAATAGAAAGACTTACTGATGGAAATGTAAGCGCAAGGGATTTTTTCAATGGGTAAAGCTAGTAGAGATAAGGGTTATAGAACAGAAAACAATGTCAGAAAATATGCTGAGATACATGGTGTCAAAGCTTACAGAGTGCCATTATCTGGTGGTGGTTCTATCAAAGGTGATGTTGTTTTCAACAATGGAATAGATGAACTGGTGTCTGAGGTAAAATGCAGAGGCAATGGTTTCAAGCAAATCTATAAATGGCTAGATGATGATGAGAACGATTTGTTGATTCTCAAAGCAGATCACAAAGAATTTTTAGCAGTAATTAATCTCAAAGACTTTTTTAACTATTTTGGCAATCAAAAAAAGAAAGGTGGTGATGATGTCTCTTAATGCTATGAAATGGGCATTTGACCAACAGACAAAAGATGCAACTGCCAAGCTAGTGTTAGTTGCCATAGCTGATCATTTCAATGAGGATTTAGGATACTCGGAATGGAGTTCATATTCTCGCATTGCCAAGATAGGTTGTTGTTCTGAGAAAACAGTGCAGCGCAAAATAAATGAGCTTGTAGCAGTAGGTTTTATCAACAAGGTGCAAAGAGGTTTTAGCAAACCAAATGTGTATTATTTACCTATTTATGAGGTCTATAAAAAGAAACAAGAAATGCTCCATATAGGTCAATCTGACCACTCCATTGTGGACAACCATGTCCAGTCCATTCAGGACAACCGTGTCCAACATGGATTGGACAACCGTGTCCAGTCAAGAGTGGACAACCATGTCCAACAAACACAATATAACTCAACTATTAACACAAATAATATGTTTGGTGGACAAATGAAAAGGGAGTTAAGTGAAAAGCAGAAAAAGTTTATTGAAGTTCTGATAAAAAAAATACAAGCCAAAGCACATGATAGTCGGTTCAGCTATTCTAATTATGAGAAGATTAGAGAAGACATGAAAATGGGTATGCTGAAGAAAGATGGTTCTTTTGAGAAACTATGTGAATATTATGAGTTGGAAATTTGAAGAAGAAAAAACCTATAAATAAAACTGAGAAAGTTTTACCTACTCCGGAGTTCCTAGACAAGTTTGATGTCATTGAAGAGGACACTGAAAGAGCAGGGCAAAAAAGAATGAGGGTCACCAATCAGAGGTGGCTTGATATTTATCTGAAGAAAGATGTTATCACTTATGAACATTTTATGGCAGCTAGTAGGTTATATTCTATTTGGTCAGCAGCAGGATTTAGACAATCTGTTACAATCAAGTATGATCCTTTGTTGGTAGGTTACAGTTCTTCAGATATGAGTGAGAGACAATCTGCTTGTATAGCTGATTATAATAAGATTGCTGATAAGATGGGAAAGATTACGTTTAGTATTCTCAGAGCAGTGGTTATAGAAAACTACTCTGCATCAGATTGGGCAAGATACAACAAACGAGCCAAGAAAGCTGCACCTGAGTTTTTTAGGATAGCTTTGGATGAACTCGTTGATGTATTCAAGAATTTCAAAAGTTAGAAAGCAACCCAAACGAATATCAATGTCATGCAAAAGAATAGAAAAGCTATAGCTGATAAGCTTTCCCTGATTAGGTTCAATACCATTCCCTCTTCTTTTTTTGGGGTGGCTTCCTGAATGTGTCTAATAATATTTTTGTGTAACATCATAAACTCCTCAAAGTATTATATATTACCTATTTTATGCATATAAGGTAATAATGCAAGTAATAAAGTAATATAGTTGACGAAGGGAACTCTGTTTGGTAGTGTAATAACAGAATGGGAAATTGCCCATTGATGAAATTTCACAAACATTATTGGAACTATGGCTAGACCTTACAAAACTAATTCTAAGCAAACACCTGAATTGGAAGATAGGATATTGAGATGTATCTGTGATGGTATGTCTTTGCATTCTATCTGTAAGTTGGATGGTGTTCCACCAAGAGAAACAATCCATAGATGGATAAGAAATGATCCTGACTTCAGGAGGCGATATGATGAGGCAAGAGAAGAGAGAGGTAACTTCTATGGGGAAAAGGTAGCTGAGTTAGCTACTGCTGTTCTCAGAGGAGATATTGATTATAACAATGCTAGAGTTGCAGGCGATCTGTTTAAGTGGACAGCAGCTAGAATGTCACCAAAGAACTTTGGAGATAGGATGCAAGTGGAGCATGAGGTAGGTGAGACATTGGTTGATGCTCTGAAGAATGTGGAGTTGAAACTGGTTGAGGAAGACAAAGACAAGCTACCATCACCTTTACACGCACGTGAGAAAAGCACTCTAAAAAAGGCTATGTCAGGATAATAGCCTGACGTAAATGTAACAATAACAATAGGTTAGGGATGGTTTGGCTATAGATCCATAGCTAAACATATATTATTTGCTGCACCCCCCCCTTGCAAAAAGGCATGGGTGTAGGTCTAGTTGTATATACCCCTCATAAAATGATGCAGAATTTAGAACAGACCCTTTTAAAACTAAGAAAAGATCCAGTGTTATTTGTTGAGAGTGTCCTTGGTGTAACTCCTCAGAAATGGCAGAGAGAGGCATTGAAGTCTGTTGTTGAGCATGATCGTATTAGTGTGAAGAGTGGTCATGGTGTTGGCAAGAGTGCTTACTTGAGTTGGTTGACGTTATGGTGGTTATTGACCCATTATCCATGTAAGATTGCGATAACTGCGAATACTGCTCATCAGTTAAATGATGTATTGTGGAGTGAGATAAACAAGTGGGCAAAGAGGTTGCCTGATGCATTTTACAATCAGCTAGAGATTAAGAGTGACAAGATATCTTTGAAGGGTGTTTTTGACAGTTTTGCTAGTTTTAGAACGAGCAGACGAGAGACACCGGAGGCACTGCAGGGATTTCATAGTGAGAATATGTTGTTTATCTGTGAAGAGGCTTCAGGGATACCGAATGTAGTATTTGAGGTTGGTGAGGGCAGTATGAGTACCAAGGGTGCTAAGACTGTTATGACTGGCAATCCTACGAGGTCTGATGGTTATTTCTATGAGAGTTTTCATAGTATGAGGGATAGTTGGAAGTGTTTTACTGTTTCTTGTAGGGATAGTGATTATGTGGATGAAAATTTTGTCACTGATATGGCAAGGAAGTATGGAGAAGATAGTAATATTTTCAGGGTAAGGGTACTTGGTGAGTTTCCTTTGCAATCTGATGATGTATTGTTGCCATTGCATTTGGTTGAGGCAGCTACAAAGAGGGATATTGAGCCATCACCGACTACGAGTGTTGTTTGGGGTGTTGATCCTGCAAGGATGGGTGATGACAGGTCATGTTTGGCTAAAAGGAAAGGTCAGGTTTTATTAGAGCCGGTAAAGAGTTGGACTAAGAAAGATTTGATGGAGTTAGCAGGTATTATTGTCAATGAGTATGAGTTGACGAGGTGGGAAGACAGACCTGAGTTTATTTATGTTGACAGTATTGGGATTGGTGCAGGATTAGCTGATCGTTTATCTGAGTTGGATTTACCTGCTATTGGGATTGCAGTTTCAGAAAGTCCATCAATGAAGGATAAGTTTATGCGATTGAGGGATGAGTTATACTGGAATTGTCGCAGTTTTTTTGAGGGAAGGGATGTTCATATTCCCCAGGATGATGTTTTGATCTCTGAGTTAACGAATATTCGATATAAGTATTTATCTACTGGAAAGTTAAAGATTGAGGCTAAAGATGAGATCAAGAGGCGCAATGGTGGTCGTTCTTGTGACGTAGCTGACAGTTTTGTTTTGACGTTTGCAGGAGATGGAGCTTTGGCATCAGGATCGCAATCTAAATGGTCTAGTAAAATGACAGTAAAGCCTGATTTAAGGTGGGTTGTTTGAGTAATGTTATTTTATTTCCTAATAGGAAAAAAGACAGTGTAGATATTGCTATTGAGTGTCTGTTTGAGCAGATGGCATTGATACAATCTGAGTATGAGATTGATTGGGAAGAGATGATGCACATTTGTATGGTTGGCATGGCTAAATCTGCTGTTAATTCAGGTATGAGCAAGGAAAAATTTTTAGAATTTTGTGCAAATATACAGATTGAGGAAATTGATGAAGGCGAGTGATGTAAAGAAAACACCTTCAGGTCGGTTATCTTATAGGGGTGAGACATTTTCAGGTTTTAATAAGCCGAAAAGGGCAAACACTGGTAAGAAAAAAAGTGTTGTTTTGGCTAAAAAGGGTGATGAGGTCAAGCTTGTAAGGTTTGGTGACCCTAATATGAGTATTAAGAAGAATATACCGAGTAGAAAAAAAAATTATTGCTCAAGATCCAGTGGGATCAAGGGTGCAAAAGACAAGTTTTCGGCTAATTACTGGTCAAGGAAAGCTTGGAACTGTTAAAAGGAGTTTATCATGGCTAGAAAACCTAAGAGTGAAGATAAAGAGCTTAAAGTTGAGGTGACAGCAGAGGCAGAAGTAAAGAAGGCAGAAAAGCCTGAAGGCACTGCTTATGATGCAATGTCTCCAAAGCAGCGAAGGGAATACGATATCGCTAACAAGAAATGATTGTATTTACCTATTTAAGAAACCCAAAAAAAATAAAATTTAAAAAGTGCAGACCTTGTGTGACACATAAAATGTGTAAGTCAAACTTCAGGTGTTGTGCCTTGGATTTTAAAGGAGAAAATCATGTATCATGGGAACAAGAAAAAAGGCAAGAAAAAGGCTAATGGCAAGAAAAAATCTATGAAAAAGAAGAAATAATGCCATTTTCCAAGTATTCCTCAAAGCAAAAAAAGTTAGCTCAAGTAGCAAAACCAAGAACAAAGATAACTGCTGCTGACTTTAAAAAGCTTAATAAAAAGAAGAAGAAAAAGAAAAGTGCCAAAGTTTAAAAAAGTACCCAAGACAAAAAAGGGTGTTCCAAAAAAATATTTAAAAGGTGCTAAGTCTCCAAAAAAGAAAGAGCAGGAGATACTCAGCACTGCAATGAAATATAAACGAGGTGAGTTTATAGATATCCCCTCAGTGATAAAATCAAGGGTAGCACAAGATGGTCGCAAGAAAACCACTAAGCGAAAAAGTAAGAAAAGCTCTAAAAAATAAAGCCGATAAATCAAGGTTTTTTCAAGGTGAGCTAACTGAGGTGTATCGTAAAGGACAAGGTGCATACTTAGGCAGTGGGTCAAGAAACGTCAGTATGAATGCTTGGTCTATGGGCAGAGTTAATTCTTATATGAAGGGTGGTGGAGCTAGGAAAGCTGACCAAGCTATCTATAAGAAATATCAAAAAAGAAGGTCAAAGTAATGGCAGAGATGAGTGAAGAGCAGTTAGCCTCTATCATATCAAGTGAAATAACAGATAGCATAAATCATTTTGACAGTGAGTATTCTGCTGACAGATTACGAGCTATGGATATGTATCTTGGTCAACCTATCGGAAACGAGATGGAAGGCAGATCCCAAGTGGTTCTAACTGAGGTTGCTGATTGTGTAGACCAGATAATGCCATCCCTGATGAGAATTTTTACAGCTAGTGATAAGTATGTAAGATTTTCTCCAAAAACTGCTGAAGATGTTGAAAGAGCAGATATGATGACAGATTATGTTAATCATATCATCAACTCAGACAATGATGGGTATAAGATTTTTTACAA